>ERZ1036420.113-NODE-113-length-108779-cov-9.465040_pt1 | contig 108779 bp, 103 predicted proteins | sample MGYA00514220_ERZ1036420 | MGnify/ENA primary metagenome ERZ1036420 (study PRJEB33795, sample SAMN09464938) | human gut metagenome | host: Homo sapiens | place: USA: Stanford, California | collected 2016-10 | study: EMG produced TPA metagenomics assembly of the...
AAACCTACCGCAGCAATGTGGCAAGGCGCTGGGTGCTTACCCTACTGGCGACGGCGATTGCCCCTATCCCTTTGGCTAGCTTCGCGGGACAGCCCTCCAGCAGCATTGGCGTGGCGTTTTTGAAGAGCTACGCCGCCATCTGCCTAGAGGGCTGTGTGATCGTACTGGCCTGTGTGATTTTCTCTGCCTTTGCCTCGTCGCCGCCTGCCATCACGGACAGCACCCTGGCGCCGGCTACCATTGTGTGGAACTACATCGGAGAACTGATCTTTAATATGCTGGTTCTGGTGGGGGCCATCAAGATGAGCGACCGGCTCATCCGGGAGCTGATGGGACTGGGCTGACCTCAATACCACAGCCCATCGGTGCTGACAGCGGACTCGCCGCTGGCCCTGCTCTGCCGCACTCGGCTGGCCAGCTCGTGCGCTGCGGCTCGTTCTGCAAGCTGTTCGTCCAGCCACGCATAGGCTTTCCGAATGGCAGTCACTACCCAAGACAGAGCGGCCAGCCCTACCAGGACAAAGAATATGCCGTCTGCCAGCGCGGTATGGGTCTGGTACCAGCTGTGGAACACTGTGAGCATTCCCAGCGCGTATAGGATCGGAATTCCCAGCCGGAGCCGGATCGCCAGCCGGAGCAGAATGGGCAGGAGGAACAGCCCTGCCACCAGGAACAAGTACAGCATTGCCACGACCTCCTTCGTCTGGTTTGTGGCATCTTACCATACGCGGACAGCCCCTGCAAGGTGTGTCTGCCGATTTCTGAAATAGGAGGAACTGTGAAATACGAAGAATTTGACCAGCAGATCCGGGAGATGATTCCTCAACCATCCGCAGCAATCACTGATGCCCTATACCGGATGGGCGTGGAGGCGCTGGAGGACAGGCCGCAGGACCTCCTGATCGCCTTTGAATTCATTTCCCGGTATTTTAGCGTGGATGTGCTGCAGGGAGTCTATGAAATTATCCAGCATGGTTCTGCCGTACTGCCGAATGAATTGGTAGCTGCCGCCGTCTTTTTACAGGCCGGCGACACATCTGAGCACATGGCCCAGATGGCAAAGAATGGGGAGCTGATGTGCTTTTACAGTCCAAGAGAAAAAGGAGAAATCAGCCCCTTGGCCATCTGCTCTGTTCTGGAAGCCGGAAAAAAGGTCAATTATTTCACTACAAAATTCGGGAAGTTTACGCCAAAGGATATCCTGGCTCGGGCCAAGAGATTTGCCAAGCAGCAAGGAGTCTCTGTCACAGGAGCACTTGAATGTATTTCTCCAGAAGGAGAGGTGAGCACGGGCTTATATGCGGCGCGGAATGTCCTTGCCAGGCAGTGGACCAAGATGACTACGGCATTGGACACGATCTTTGGAACTTGTCCTGCTGTTGCTGCCCGCGTTACCTTTGATGCAGATCGCGGACATACTGCGGTAGAGTATAATCCCCTTTGGCAAAAAGCACACATGGCGCATGGACAGATCGCACATCGGGAAAAACAATCGAAACCCTTTTGCCGAGAGAGGTAGGTGATATTCTGGAGGTACGCATCAACAAGGAGGTCCGTGACTATCAGGAGAGCCTGTTCTTTGGGCTCTCCCTGCGGCAATTCCTGTTCGCCCTGCTTGCCGTCGCTGTGGCGGTGGGCGTTTACTTTGGGCTTCACACTGTGGTGGGCAATGCGGACGTGGGCTGGCTGTGTGTGCTGGCCGCCTTTCCCTTTGCCATCTGCGGCTTTTTTACCTATAATGGCATGACCTTTGAGCGGTTCCTGATCGCGGTGATCCGCTCGGAGCTTTTATATCCCCGGCATCTTGTGTTCAAATCGGACAATCTCTACGCAAAATTGATGGAACACACTTCGATGAAGGAGGATCTCAAGCTTGATTAGAACCCTGCAAAACACCATCAAACAGGACAAGGAATGTTTTGCGGTTCCCAAATCAGTACAGGAAGCCATTCCCATCCACCGCCTCTGGCCGGATGGGATTTTTCAATTCGGCACGAAATATTCCAAAACCATCCGTTTCTCGGATATCAACTATGCCATCGCCTCCAAGGAGGACAAGACCTCCATGTTCCTGGGCTACTCCGAGCTGCTCAATGCCCTGGACACCGGCTCCACCACCAAGATCACCATCAACAATAAGCGGCTCAACCGGGAGAACTTTCAGCGGGAGATCCTGCTCCCCCGGCAGGACGACTACCTGGATGGCTACCGGGCGGAGTACAACGCCATGCTCATGGACAAGGTCACCGACTCCTCCAACAGTGTGGTGCAGGAGCGATACATTACCCTGTCCGTCCACCGGAAAAGCATCGAAGAGGCCCGCACCTTCTTTGACCGGGTGACCGCGGACGTGACCTCTCGCCTGAACCACCTGGACTCCCACTGCGAAGAGCTGGACGCGGTGGAGCGGCTCCGGGTGCTCCACGACTTCTACCGTACCGGGGAAGAGACAGAATATCACCTGAGCCTGCGGGATTGTATGCGGAAGGGAGTCTCGTTCAAGGACGCCATCTGCCCGGACAGCCTGGAATTCAAGCGGGATCACTTCCGTATGGGGGAGAAATATGGACGGGTCCTGTTCCTCAAGGAGTACGCCAGCTACATCAAGGACTCTATGATCAACGAGCTGACGGCCCTGAACCGCACCATGATGCTGTCCCTCGATGTGATCCCTGTCCCCACCGACGAGGCGGTGCGGGAGATGCAGTCCCGCCTGCTGGGCGTGGAGACGAATGTCACCAACTGGCAGAGAAGGCAGAACAGCAACAGCAACTTCTCCGCGGTGGTGCCCTACGATCTGGAGCAGCAGCGGAAGGAAACGCGGGAGATGCTGGACGATCTGACCACCCGTGACCAGCGGATGATGTTCGCTGTGGTGACTCTGGTGCATCTGGCGGACAGCAAGGAGGAGCTGGACAGCGATACCGACGCCCTCCAATCCATTGCCCGCAAGCACCTGTGCCAGCTCTCCACTCTGAGCTGGCAGCAGGCGGACGGTCTTGCAACCGTCCTGCCCCTGGGCCTGCGGCGGATCGACGCCCTGCGTACCCTGACCACCGAGGCCCTGGCTGTCCTCATGCCCTTTAAGGCCCAGGAGGTACGGGACCGGGGCGGTGTGTATTACGGCCAGAACGTCATCAGCAAGAACCTCATTATTGCCAACCGGAAGGAGCTGCTCAACGGCAATGGATTTGTGTTGGGTGTGTCCGGCTCCGGAAAGTCCTTTATGGCAAAACAGGAGATGGTGGGGGTGACGTTGGCGGACAATGGCCGAAACGGGGAGCGGCTACCGGATGACATTATCGTCATTGACCCCGAGGCGGAATACCGCCCACTCATCGAGGGGTTGGGCGGCGAGGTCATCAGCATCTCCGCCACATCTCCCAACCACATCAACGCCATGGACATGGAGCAGGGCTACGGCGACGGAGAGAACCCCATTGTGCTCAAGTCGGAGTTCCTGCTCTCCTTGTGTGAGCAGCTGGTTGGCTCTGGCAAGCTGTCTGCTAAGGAGAAATCCATCATTGACCGCTGTACGGCGCAATGCTACCGGGAGTATATCCGGGGTGGGTATCAGGGGAGCGTTCCCACCCTCCAGGACTTCTATGCCGAGCTGCTCCGGCAGCCGGAGGCCGAGGCCCGCGATGTGGCTCTGGCCATTGAGCTGTTTACTGAGGGCAGCCTCAACACCTTTGCCAAGCCCACCAATGTGGACACCAGCTCCCGTATCCTCTGCTATGACATCCGGGACCTGGGCAAACAGCTCCAGCCAGTGGGGATGCTGGTGGTGCTGGACAGCGTCTTCAACCGGATCATCCGAAACCGGAAGCTGGGAAAGAGTACCTGGGTCTATATCGATGAGATCTATCTGCTGTTCCAGCATGAGTACAGCGCCAACTTCCTGTTCACCCTCTGGAAGCGGGTCCGGAAGTACGGCGCCTGCTGTACGGGCCTGACCCAAAATGTGGACGACCTGCTCCAGTCCCACACCGCCCGTACCATGCTGGCCAACAGCGAGTTCCTGGTCATGCTCAACCAGGCTGCTACCGACCGGGCGGAACTGGCCAATCTGCTAAATATCTCCGACAATCAGCTCTCCTACATCACCAATGTGGACTCCGGGCGTGGGCTAATCAAATGTGGCAGCGCCATTGTTCCCTTTATGAACAGCTTCCCCAAGAACCGACTCTATCAGCTGATGACTACCCGTCCGTCTGAGACGATGGCGGCGGCGTGACCGGATGGGGCCGGAGCCCTGCACGGCTTCGGCCTCGCCAGACAGGAGGTGATAGAGATCGAGAAGATCAAGGAGAAGCATCCCAACACAAAGGATCTGAAGGAGAAGGTCAAATCCGTCCCCAAGGAGCTTGTCCACAGGGGACTGGAGGATGGTACAGAGCACCTGCGCCTCCAGTTCCGGGATGCCGCCCAGCAGGGCCGGCAGGACGGCTATGGCGAAGATCGGATCGAGGACACCGCCGCTGGCGGCGCCAGACGGGTGGAACGCGGTGTGGGGGACCTGCTGAAAAGACGAAGAAAATTCGAGGGAGGGCGGACATACAGCACGGAACCGCCCACAAGCGGCAGGGGCGATACTGTCCACGGCCAGACTGTATGGGGGCATCTTGAGCTGTGGGAGGCGACAGGAAGCAGCACCTGCGGAGAGGGCAGAGGCGCTGTGTCTCCGCCAGACGGCGGTAATACGCGTTCGGCCGCACGGCTGGAACATTGCAGTGTCAAAACGAAAGACACTTACATCCAAGGGCAGACTCCTTCTGTCCAGGGGCTATCCCGGGAACAGCGGGAGTTTGCTCAAGAGCGGGGGCGGGCACAGGCAAAGAACCGGGCGGGGCGTTTTGGGCCGCATTCGGCCCGGAAATACGGCCTAGGAAACGGGGTGGCCACACCCCCTGAGACAACTGGGATCAAGGCGGGGAGTACCGGGAAAGCTGGTGCCCGGCAAGCCACCAGGCAAACGGTCAAGACGGCGGAGAATGCTTCCAGGAGTATCATCAAGACGGCAAAAGAAGCTGTCAAGACTGCCCATCAGGCCGGAACAACAGCGCAGAGGACAGCTCAGGCGGCCATCAGAGCTCCCCAGAGGGCGGCACAAGCCGCCCGCCTGACGGCAAAGACAGCCGCCGTCACCGCCCGATCCGCGGCCAGGGCCGCGGCTGCGGCAGCTAAGGCGGTGGTGGCCGCCGCACACTCTCTGGCTGCCGCTATTGCAGCCGGGGGTTGGGTAGTAATTGTGATTGTCCTGGTGATCTTCTTGGTTGGGATGCTCATTGCCTCGCCCCTCGGTATTTTTTTCGCGGACGGTGGCAACGCCCCGGATGCGGTCTCGCCCTCCGCGGCTGTGGCACAGATCAACGGGGAACTGGCGGATCGCCTGGCCGACCTGCAGGAGAGTGGGACATACGACCGGGTAGAGGTCCAAGGTCAGCCTCCAGCTTGGCCAGATGTACTGGCGGTATTTGCCGCCAAGACGGCGGGAGCGGAGGACGGCGTGGACGTGGCGGTGCTGGACCCACAGCGGGTGAATCTCCTGCGGACGGTGTTCTGGGACATGACTAAGATCACCACCGCAGCTGAGACCGTGGAGATCCCAGCCGGTGGTAACGCATCAGCCTCTACGGAGAAGGTGCTGATCATCACCATCACTGCCAGGACGCCGGATGATATGCGGGTGTTTTACAGCTTCACGTCGTGGCAGAATGAGGCTCTGGACGAGCTTCTGGCCAATTCAGATATGCTGATGGCACTGGCCGGAGATTTGACCATTTCCAGCCAGGATGCCAGGGAACTCCTGGCCGATTTGCCAGAGGACCTGTCCCCGGAGCGGCGGGCTGTGGTGGAGACTGCCTGCCAGCTGGTGGGAAAACTGAATTATTTTTGGGGCGGAAAATCCCTGGTACTTGGCTGGGATGACCGCTGGGGCACACTCCGTCAGGTCACGGCGGCAGGCAGCCCCACCACCGGCACCTACCGGCCCTACGGGATGGACTGCAGCGGGTATGTGGACTGGGTATTCTATAACGCCACAGGTGGAGAGTACATCATCGGCCACGGTGGAGGCGCTCTCGCCCAGCATACCTACTGCATGAACATCTCTTGGGAGGAGGCGCTGCCAGGCGATCTGGTGTTTTACCCGGATGACGTACACGTTGGGATCGTGGGAGGACGGGACGAGAACGGGAACCTACTGATCATCCATTGTGCCAGCGGTGCCAACAATGTGGTGATTACCAGAGTAGATGGTTTTACCAGTGTAGCGCGCCCTCTCTTATACGATGAGCAGAGCTTGTCAAAATTTGCCTCGGTTTGAAAGAAGAACCATGAAAGGCCCCGCACCATCTTTAGAATGGTGCAGGGCCTTTTTCTCTATTGATTATGGCTATCGATTTTACACACGGTGCTTGTCAGAAGCTGCTATTGGAAAATCATTCATTTATGAGTTTCCCGGACAAGTAGTATTTGTGGGTATCGAACTCCAGGGAAAGGGTGAAATCGCTTGGCTCCTGTGGAAAAATAAACGAACAGAACCTATCACATAAAGTGAATAGTTCCGCAATGTATCGCGTCAGCTCGGAGGGATAGGAAGAACAAAACAGATGAAGATTGACCTCAACAAAATAGGACTTCTGCCAGATATCTATGTCTATTTCATACTTTTTGGAGAGCTCTATTGCCAGAGCAACAAAATGTTTGCCGCGATCAATTCGTTCTGGTATCAGGACGTAAGTGCTTTCTGTCTCGATACGGCGCAGAAATTCATCGAATGATTTTTTTGTGGTCGCTTGTTCCTCCGCGCTTGCTGTTGTGATCATTGGTGCTTTGAGTATTTACCGTATTTCTCAAAAAGAAAACATAGCTTGGACGGATTTTGGAACCGCCCTGACAGGTTTAGGAAGTGTACTCGGCGTCCTTATAATCTTGCCCAGCAAAATTGCTGAACATCTATTCCCGTCTTCTTCTGATGAAAATGCAATGAAATTTATAAAATCAATGCAGGAGTACGATCTTTCCATCAATCGTCACACCGACGAACATGGAGATATCAGTATTGAAAAGCCGGAGGATCCGGAGCAAACTAGCTCTTCAGCTGATTGAAATTCATGAGAGGCCGCTGTCTGGGTGAAAATTCCCTTGACAGCAGCCTCTTTTGTATATGCAGCTGGCAACGAGCAACCACAAAAAAATGAATTGAAACCCGGCTATGAGATGTTGTATTATATTGCACAGCAAAGAGACTGGGAGGCGGCAGAAATCGTGTTTGCTTATTTTCTGGCGGCATTGGAGAGCGATGCGGACAAACAGGCGTTTACGAAGCTCTATGAGGAAAATCATATCCACATGGAACAGGCCGCCATGAGAATTTTGAAGGATCAGACTGATGCTGAGGATGCCATGCAGAATGCCTTTGTTCAGATTATACGCCACTTTGAAGAAATTTATAAAATTCCCTGTGATAAATTGCACTTTTGGTGCGTCTCTATAGTGAAGAATGAGGCTCTGACGATCCTTAGAAAGAAAAAGCGGCTGGTTTTTCTGGATGATCTGCCAAATAAGGAAATAGAGGCAGAAGCTGTCACAAATTATGCTGATCTTGTGCAGCTGTTTGCAAAACTTCCGGATACATATCGTGCAGTGTTGGAAATGAAAGTCCTTATGGGATATTCTGAAAAGGAAATTGCACAACATCTTGGGATTTCACCATCTGCAGTGGGGACCCGGATCTTTCGTGGGAAAGTGTTTCTTCGAGAAATTATTGGAAAGGAGGGCTTTGAGCTGTGACTGATCAGGAATTGGATCAGCTGATGCGGCGGGTGTTACTGGATGTAGCTGCGAAAAACGAACAGAAAGAAAATCCAATACAAGAATTCCATGCGTCAAGACAATACCAGCATGAAATTCAGAAAATGTTGAGAGACCCTCTTTCGTGGGCAAAAAGAAGAGACCGCCCGGTTTGGAAGAGATGGATGCAAAGAGTTGCTGCTGTTTTCTTGGCAGTCTTTATTGGGCTTGGCGGAGCTATGGTGATCAGTCCCACAGTGAGAGCCGCTGTTATTCAGTGGGTTACGGAATGGTATGAGACGCATATTGTCTACCGGTATTCCGGTGAAGATATTCAGGGAGAAATGCCGCAGTATGGGATCACCGCTCTACCGAACGGCTATCAAGAGATAGGCAGAGACATTGGCCCGGCTTCTGTAAGTGTGGCTTATGAAAACGAGGATCATGATCTGATCTTTTTGGATTATACATTCATGGAGGAGGGAGCCGCTAATCTGATTGTAACAGAAGGGTTTCAGGCAGAAGATATTTTGATCAACGACTATGAAGGAACTCTCTTCATGCCGGATGATCCGCAGGACATGAGTACGTTGACCTGGATCGATCCAGAAGAGAATATTCAATTTGCGTTGAATGCATCTCTTTCCAAAAATGCTATTTTATACATGGCTGAAGAGGTTTCTTTGGTGGAATCGACAAAATAAAGAAAATCTGCCGAAATATGTAAAAAACTCACCCCCTGCTGCATTTATCTAGTAAGGACAGGAGTCACTGTCCAGATAGATGTGGGAGGGGGTGAGATTATGAAAAGACGCATTCTTTCTCTGGCGGCCTTGCTGCTGATCGTCTTGAGTGTAACAGCGCAGGCTGCCGAGACTCGTATGGGGGGAAATCCTGTGTTGGCTTTTGACGGGACAACTGCTCAGTGTACAGCGACCTGCTATGGAAGAAGCTCCAGTGATAAGGTCACAGCAACCCTGACTCTTTACCAGGGGGGGGCCTATGTGGACTCCTGGAGCAAGACGGGGACATATCGGGCGTATGTTTCCGGGGAAACTGAGGCCCAGCGAGGGAAGACCTATACGCTGGAGCTGACATGGACGGTCAATGGGGAAGAGCAGCCTCCAGTGTCTGTTTCCAAGAGATGCTCATAACAAAACGCCGGGTCTGCATATATGCAGACCCACCCGGGGTTCCCCCGGGTGGGAATCTATCTGAAAAAAGTGGTGATAAAAGGGCTTTATCACCAGAATACATTCTCACTTGCCTGTACAAATATCTTCCGGCAGGCTAAATTTGTTTCAATCACATCTTGTTTCTGCACTTGTTATAGGACAGAAAGGAAAAATACATGAAAAACATGAGACGTATTGGTGCCAGTATTCTGGTTGTTGCGGTGCTTTTAACGGTTTCTGCATTTGCTGCTACCGAAGAATTTTCTGGGCAACTCCCTGCTAAGCACGGAGACACTGAAGTCAGCACTATCGCTCGTAAAAACGGCGCTGCAGTGAAGCCCTATTTTGAAATTCTCATTGATCAGCTTGGCGGAAACGGTTCTTCTGTTCGTGCATGGACTGAGGTTAATGCTACAGGCTTGAACGTCAGTAGCCCTTATAACGAGGTTGATAAGGACGTTTATACCAAGATTAATTATAGTAGTGGAGCTGCTCCTGCTAAGGGGTTGGATGTAACTTTGAACCTTGATAATCCCATTTATACTACTACAGCCGTGAGCGTCGGTGGCGAATGGACTCCTAACTGATTAGAATGAACTAACACACCTAATAGTTTTTAATGGTTTTTAAACAAGTGCAGAACAAGATGTTGATTGACTGAAACGAGAGGATTTTATGCACATAGCTTGTAATGAGTATAAAATGTTGATTCGAATACCCTACTTTCGAATCTTTTTGTTGATAATTCTAACGATTATGGTTGTTGATCCGCTATCTGTCAGAATACATGCAATTATGGACCCTGCACTTCTTGAATATGCAGGTTACAATCCATTTCAATTTTGGCTGTTAATTAATTCCGTCAATTGGGGAAACTTGGTATACAACACACTGTTTTGGATCTTTCCCTCGGTCATAGCGACAGCTTCATTGTATATAGAAAGAGACACGGTATATTATCTTGCAAAAATAAAAAGCTATGGGCGAAAGCGCTACTATATTACAAAAACAATTACAGTATTTTTATTTTCTTTTGCATATTTCCTTGCAGCTTTAGTAATAAATATTGCAATAACCTATGTGGTGTTTTGGGGACACTGGGAGCAAACTGATTACTTTGCTAAAATGGTTCCACTTGATGGTACTTTTTCATATGTTTTTTACACGCACGGACAACTTGTATTTGCCGTTTTCTACGCTGTGCTCAACTCGCTAACGATAGCGCTGTTTTCGATGCTATGTGTAACAATTAATTTTATCTATCGTTTTAAGAATATGTATTTAGCAACAATAGTACCCTCTCTTCTGTTATACGCTATTACGTTTATATTTGATTCCTCCCAAGAATTAGTACAGTACAACATAAGAACTATTATTCAACCTCGTGCAGTTAGTGCTCTGGACAGCATAATTTCATCAGAGAATGTAATCATAACTTTGTCCGTATGGAGCATTTTGATCCTGGGATACACTGTATATGGAATATACAAGTATAAGGACCTAATATGATGAAAGAGTTACAAATAAAAGCAAGTATGCTTTTAGTAGGGTACATAGCAAGTCTAGATATTGTTTTTTTACTGCTTGGCAAGGGAAATAGTTCGTTTTGGCTATCAGATAAGTTTTTTTTATATTTTCTCTTGCCAATACTCTTTTTTGCATTGTCGTTTGTTTCACAACCCAGTGATGCTATGTTCTATGCAAGATATCAAAAAAGAACCAAGGTTTTTTTGAACAAACTCAATGTAATGCTAGAAGTATCGTTTATTATCGTTAATATTTTTTGGTTAAATATTCTTGTGCTGTCTTTCTGCAATGGATGTCCGAATATATTTATCGTTTGGAAATGGTACGCACGATACCTTTTGGGAGCAATTCTTGCAGACACAGTTCTGATACTTTTGGATTCATACAGTTTTTTTGGCGATGAAACTTGGACATCCATTGCATTGTATTTATTCATAATTGCTGAGGTTGCTGTAATTACACCAAAATCAAAAAATCTAACCGGATCATCTATAAGAATTGTGTTTTCTTGGTTGTTTTTCGATAAGTTTTACTGGTTTATTATTGTCATATGTATAATAGTAATTTCTAGTACTTTGGCGTTAGTAAATTACAGGAAACGGGATTATCTATGAAATTTTTAAAAAATAATATGGGGCTTCTTGGATTATCCTTTATCCTACAGATTCTAACATTTTGTTTCTACAATATGATTGGCATTTCAGATGCAAACTCTGCATTTAGGGCATATTTTGGGGGAAGAGACCTGTCGACGCTTTCGCTACAAGGCCCATTTTTTGTTTGTATTGTTTTAATCCAAGCAGTCAACTCGGAGAGTATTCGCTTTTTCTTTGATGGCTCATCCTATATTCTGATACGGTTTAAAGAAAAGAGATGTATTTTACTTAACGTTAAAATAATCACATTTATAAATGCTTCAGCATTCTGTTTACTCGCTTTTTTGGCAAATTGTTTCGTTTTCTTTATTGCCGGACGAAATTATACCACAAATGGGATCACACTTGAATTATTTGTTCATGTACTTATAGAGTCCCTGCTATTTTCTTACATACAGATTTTAATTCGAACTTTGCTTGCCTCAAAGGCATATGAGTATGCATTGCTGGGAACGCCGGTGTTCTATATTGTGATTAACAGAGTAGTACCGCATCAATTCAGTATTATGCCATTCAATTTTTCTTTGGGAAATAGACTTACTAGCATTGTGACCGTTCTGTGCAGTATAATAATAGTTAATTGCTTGATTTCAAAAATTTTTATGCATAAAGAGATGATAGTATAATGGTCATGGAAGTTATCGCACTAAGTAAAACTATAAAGGGAGTAGACGTTCTAAAGGACATCAATGTTCGGCTAGAGAGTGGAAACATATATGGCGTAGTTGGCCGTAATGGATCTGGTAAAACCATGTTTTTGCGTGCTCTGGCAGGGCTGATTGTGCCAACAACAGGAGAGATACACATTGATGATTTAATTCTTCATAAGAATATGGATTTTCCACACAATATGGGGCTTTTAATTGAAAAACCGTCTTTTCTAAATTATTTAACTGGGTTTGAAAATCTCAAGCTATTGGCAGATATTAATAAAATTGCTTCAGTAGAAACAATAAAGCGTTTTATGACAGAATATGGGATGGATCCTGAGTCCCCTAAAAAAGTAAAGGAGTATTCTTTAGGAATGAAACAAAAATTAGGTATCATACAAGCGATCATGGAAGATCCGGTTTTGTTGGTTCTAGATGAACCAACAAGTGCGCTAGATGAAACAACTATAAATATCTTTCGAAACTATTTGAATACCCACAAGGATAATAAAATTATAGTCATGACATCTCACAACAAAGATGATATTAATACAATTTGTACACATGTTTTTACCATGACAGACGGTGTTTTACAGGAAACTGCTTAATAATGTGAGTATGTTGGAAATTCTAAGGTCTTTGAGCGAAACAGCGGAATACTTCTTCAAAATGAACTTTAGGAAAAGGGGAATATGTGAGTTCCTTTTTCCTTCTGGCTTGTATTCGATGTAAGCCATCAGGCGCAGAGAGTGTAAGGGCTGGGAGATCTTCTTTTCCCAGCCCCTAAATTATAAGGCAAGATAAAGTGAGAGGAGGATACGATTGCGCTTTTAGCAAGCAGTCATGATTTTTTCTCTTTTATAAGAATCATAGTCAGTGCTATTGTGCTCATCGAGTTCTTCTGTACTCATCTTCGTTTCAAGCACGTTTTGCAAATCTCGCCGATTCAAAAGCTCATCTAGCCCATTGAAATATTCTGAAACTGCTAACAACACTATTAAAAACAGTTTTGGAGGCAAATGTGCAACACAAAACTGGACAGGGCCAGTATTAATTAGTTAATAGAATGCGAAGTTAGTACACGGACTCAAATCGTCATCTCATGTACTAACGCCACGGCATGAACTTACACAGGATAGAAATGACAATTTTACAAAACCCTAGTACGAATTTTGGGAAACAATAATAAATTTACTAAAAAGCCGAGTGGGGAGTTTTAGGTTGCCCACTTGATTTTTTAAAAAGTTGCCGATTGCGCTTTTACAACTGCCCGCAATGAATATGTGAGATCTTTTGAGCTCTTGACAATCGAACGTTTGTTTGGTATACTTGCAGCATCAGCCATTAAATCAGCAGATAACAAGGGAAACGAGTTAAGCCTAAAAATTATAGTGCGCATATCGGGAGGAGATGGCAGGATGCCGTATCTATCCAGAGAGAAGATCGAGGGGATTGCGGCGAGGGTTGTGGACGCATACTGGAAGCTGACCTCCCAATCTAGCACGGAAAAGAGAATTTGCCCCGAAATCCTGGCGCAAAAGCTCCTGGGTCTGAAGGTGGAATACCGCACCCTGTCCCGAAATGGTTCCATCTTGGGAATGACGGCGTTCGAGAATGTAGGCGTTCGAGTCTATGAGGATGACTCGCCTGGCTATTATTTCCTGGACGGCCGCACCATCCTGCTTGAAAACTCCCTCGCCGGGGAGAAGGCCAATCCCGGCCGCCGGAATTTCACCCTGATGCATGAGACATGCCACCAGATCTTCCGAATGCTGTTTCCAGCTGAGTATATGCCGCCAGCCCAATGCCGGAAAGTCTGCTGCTGTACATCATCTATGTATGGACACCGGAACAGGCCAATCAATTGGGAAGAGTGGCGTGTCAACACGCTGACGGCTGCGATCCTCATGCCCAAGGAGCTGCTGATCGACCAGATGCACGCTGCAGGGCTCGGAGACAAGCTCCGGCTTCTGAATAAAGTCTTTGCCACCAAGGAATATGAGAAGTTTGCTGCCGTGGCAGAAGCAATGGGCGTATCAAAATCCGCCCTGGCCATCCGGATGAAACAGCTTCACCTGCTGGGCAGGGATGACCTGAAAGACCCCTATGCGCTTGTTCGTGTCGTATGTGATGACGAATGAATGATTCAGTAAGGAGGACGATGGAATATGCCGCGATTTAATATTCGGGAGGAAAATCCCGTCAAGTATGCCCAGGTAAAGGCGGAGCAGGAAAAGCTCCGGGCAGAGTGTTCCCGCAGCAGCAGTATGACGCTGGCACGTCTGTGTCCTTACTGTGGCCACAAGATCGAGATCCTCTCACGCGGGACCCATGGATACGCTTTTACGAAATGTCCGAATTGCGGGGAGAATGTAGGATTCCCGCCAGTATCATTTCGTTTGGCATGAAGTCCCTAAAATAGAATCACCCAAGACTGTGCCCCGGAGCCGCTTGATGCGCTGACTTCCCATGTGCCGCTTGATCTGCCTTCCCCGTTGGAGAACGGAGAGGATCAACGGCGCATGTCAGCGGATCAAGTGGCTCTTTTTCGCCCATCTGGTTCCCATAGGGGACCGGATGGGCGTTTTTCCATTTTCAGGAGACTTGAAAATTTCTTCAAAAAAATTTTTTAACCCGGACAAGAACTGTCCGCATTAGCCTGTAGAGTCAGGGCATGGAAGCGAAAGCGGGGTGAGTCCGTGGGCGCGGCGGAGCGGCGACAACTGATATTGGACCTGCTCTGCCAGCGGCGAAGGGAGACCATCTCAAACCTGGCGGCAGAGCTGGGAGTGAGCGAGAGAACCATTCGCCGCGATGTCGAAATGCTCACGCTTCGCTACCCCATCGAGACGGTCTGCGGCCGGTATGGCGGCGGGGTCAGAATGGCGGACTGGTATCAACAGGGCCGCCAGCGGCTGACACCGAGGCAAACAGCCCTGCTGCGGCGCTTGGCCGCGGGACTCCAGGGCGAGGACCTGGAGGACATGAAGCAGATCCTGACGCAGTTCGCTTCCTGAAGGAGCCCCAATGGGCTCCGCTGCTCTTTGACAAGTTCATACCAGCAGTGCGGAGCACCACACGGACAGGCGTTCAGCGCCCGCCATGACCCGGAGAGAATCCCTTTCTCCGGAGAGCGATCCGGCCTGTGCGGGGCGGCTTTGGCAAAGCTGCCCATCATTCCCAGGGTTGAAAGCAGTAGAGACCTTCGGAATGTGCCCGTGAAGGTCCGCCAAACCTTATCCGTACTGTTCCCAACCCTCACCGGGGGGCGAGCTGCAAATGCGGTGAGGACAGATGAACTATGAACAAGATAGGGGACTTTACGGATGATACAGAATAACAGGCAAACTGCCCATCAAGAGATCGATCACATTTTCAAAGAACTTCTCCCCGCCCACGGCATGGCGGAGCGTCCAGCTCAGGTGGCCCTGAGCCATCGGATGCTCGACGCGATGCTGGATGACAGCATTGCCCTGTGCGACGCCGGGACGGGAATCGGAAAAACCTATGCCTACCTGGTGGCCGGCATCGTATTCAGTCGGAGCCGCGCCGCCAGGGGGCTGGCGAATCAGCCGGTGCTCATTTCTACCTCCAGCATCGCCTTGCAGAACGCGGTGCTGGAGGAATACCTGCCCTTTCTCTCCTCTGTGCTGATAGAGGATCGGATGACAAAGACCCCCATCCGGGCAGTGCTTCGAAAGGGGAAAAGCCACTATGTGTGCGACGAGCGTCTGAAACGGCGCCTGCAAGCTGTGGATCTGACACGGAAAAGCCCGCGGGCCAGAGACGCCCTGCTGTCTCTCCGGGATCATCTGGACCTGGACATGGCCGAGCACCTCAGCGGCTACGACCGGGCGCGTGTCGGTGTGCCCAAGGTCTGTGACTGTGGACGGGAGAGCTGTCGGTACCAGTGCTTCATGGAGGTATGTGCCTCGAATTGGTATCAAGTGCAGATCTGCAACCACAATCTGCTGCTGGCAGACGCCATCCACCGGAACCTGGGACGCCGGCCTCTGCTTCCAGAGTGGAGTACCCTGATTTTGGACGAGGCCCACAAGCTGCCGGAGGCCGCCCGCCAGATGTTTGGTATCACGCTGACAGCAGCGGAGATACATGAACTGATTCGGGTACTGCGGAGAGAACGGTATCTCCTCGCCTCGGAGAACCTGGAGGAGGCGGCAGGACCGGTGCTTCGGGAACTGGCCCGGCCCTGGGATGAGGATGGGACCTTTTCTCATTTCGCCCCGTTCCTAAACCGGCCGAACCATACTCTGGAGCTGATCCAAAAGCAGATCGGAACCATACTGCCCCACAGGACACAGCGGCAACTGGATCAGCTGCGGGATAAGACGGCCCTGTTCCTACAGGAGCAGAGGGACATGATCTTCTATACAGCAGAGGATTCGCATGGTGGCACGATGCTGTGTGCCACCGCGCCGAATCTGACCGACCAGCTTCGCCAGACGCTCTGGCGGCAGCAAAAGCCCATGATCCTGACCTCCGGTACCCTGGCAGTTGGGGAGGACTTCCGTCGGTTCAAGGAAGCGACGGGCCTGCTGACAGACAGCCGTGTGCGGGAGTCTGTCAGCCCCTCGCCCTTCGCATACAGCAGGAACTGCCTGATGTATGTTTCCCGCCTACCTGCCCATCAGGGGGCCGGACAATACTATGACAGCCTGACGGCGGAGATCGCCGCTCTGCTGGACGCGGCCCACGGTCATGCCCTGGTGCTGTTTACATCTTACGCCGCCATGTCCGCCGTGAAGGAGCGCCTGCGGGAGCAGGATCTGGCCTATCCGCTGTTCACCCTGGGGCGCAACGCGGTACACACCACAAAGCAATTCAAGAATACACCTGGGGGCGTCCTACTGGCTACAGGAGCCGCCTGGGAGGGGTTTGACTTCCCTGGGGACTGCGTGTCTCTCCTGGTGATCCCCAGGCTGCCATTCCCGATCCCGGACGCACTGAAGGAGAAGGAGCGGGAGCAATACCCAACCCTCCATTCTTTTCTGCGGGGCATTGTAGTGCCGGAGATGCAGATCAAATTGAAGCAGGGCTTTGGCCGGGCCATCCGCCTGGAGACAGATACCTGCGTGGTGGCCATTCTGGATGAGCGGGCTGCCAGAGACCAGCGTTATTGGAAGGACATACTGGCCGCCCTACCGGAGATGCCAGTCACTCAGGACATCCATCGTGTGGAGGCGTTTATCCGCAGCGTCAAGCCGGACAGCTACTTCCAGGAGGGGGCGGCATGATCAACGCCAAAACAGAACTGCAGTATCAGATCGCCCTGGACATCTTGATGCGGATGAAAGCGGCGGGCATCGTAACAGAGGATGAGGCAGAGAGCATCCGGCGTCTGGCTATGGAAAAATACCGCCCTATAACTGTTCGGGAATAGTGTTGGATATTGTCTGAAAGGTGTGGTAGTGTTGTCGCTACAGGACCAGAGATATTTGCAGAAAGGCGGGAAACTACATGGAGTATCTCTACTATGCCGAGCAAAAGTATATGTATGCAGGATATGTAGAGGCCAGGATCTTGACTGCTCAAGAGGCAGAAATCCTTGGTTACGAGGACGACTATGTTGAATCCAGAGATAACTGTAAGGTCTATGTGGATGGCTTTGACAGCGAAATGGCTGCACGCAGACATTTGGAAGATTTAACAGACTGCCATATCATAAATTGACAAAATTAGGGAATTGGATACGGCTTGAGCCAGTATTACAATCAACCGATGACTGTTCGGGAATCGTACTGGCTATTGTCCGGAGGGTGTGGTAGTGTTGTCGCTGCCAAAGAATAGAAAGGATGGAATAGAATGGACGGACCGAAAAACGCGCCATTGAATGTGGCAATATACTGTAGAGTCGGGTGCAGCGAATACGCTCTGCAAATCCAAAAGCAGCGGGCCGCGGCGGTCATCCGGGAGCATGATGATTGGAACCTTGCGACCATATATACAGACTTCGGCACAGGTCCTCAGTTCAACAGGAGACCCAGCTTCAAAATGATGATGGCCGACTGCAGGAAAGGACTGATCGACAAAATCCTGGTCAGGTCTATATCCACACTGGCACGGGACGTCTGGAGCTGTATGAAAGTCCTGCGGGAACTCTCCGCGCTTGGCGTTACCATCCGGTTTATGGATGAGAACATCGATACGGAGACCGACAGCCAGTGGATGGAGTTCCTGAATTTCTACAGCGCATTGAGTGCTATAGGGCATGAAGAGATAGGGGCGGCAGAAACATCAGATATTGTTCCTGCACTCCAATAATAGGCAGCAGAAAGACTGATAAAAGGAGGAGCAGACAGCGTGGCAGCAAATGTGACGGTAATTCCACCCAGAGCAGTGCGTCCAGATACCTTGCGCGTAGCGGCCTATTGTCGAGTCAGCTCTGACTCCGCTGATCAACTCCACTCCTATGCGGCCCAGATTCAATACTATACGGACCTGATCCAGAACCATGATGGCTGGGATTTGGTGGATGTCTATGCCGATGAGGGCATTACGGGCACTCGGATGGACAAGCGAGAGGATTTCAACCGCCTGCTGGCAGACTGCCGGAAGGGAAAGATCGACAAAGTGCTGATCAAATCCATCTCCCGCTTCGCCCGCAACACCCGCGACTGCCTGGCCTCTCTTCGGGAGCTGTTCCGCCTGGGCGTATCCGTCCTGTTTGAAAAAGAGAACATTGATACCGGAACGCTCACCACCGAACTGATGGTGAGCGTTTCCAGCTCTCTGGCCCAGCAGGAGTCCGTCTCCATCTCCCAGAACCAGCAGATGAGCTATCAGAGGAGGATGGAGCGGGGGGAGTTTATCACCTGTACGGCGCCGTATGGATATCGAATGCCGGATGGGAAGAACCTTGTCATTGAGGAGAGTGAGGCAAGAGAAGTTCGGTGGATGTTTCAAGCTTATTTGGACGGAAACAGTGTGAAACGGATCGCTGAGGAGATGAACCGTAAAGAAGTCCATAATTCCTGGAAACGAGGAGTGTGGTATGAGCGGCTGATCCGCAAGATGCTTTCCAATGAAAAATATGTGGGGGATTCCCTGTGCCAAAAGACATATACAGCCAATACCTTCCCATTTGTCAAAAAAACCAATCACGGAGAAGTTGATCAATACTATATTGAAAACACGCACCCAGCCATCATATCACGGGAGACTTTTGATAAAGTGCAGAATTTACTGAAAAAGCGCGCGGAGCGCCGCCCATCATCCAGACAGAGAACGCCGTTGTCCCTAAAGGTCATCTGCGGAAACTGCGGATCGGTATATATGCGGCGAGTCAATAAAAGTGGCCACACGACATGGGTGTGCAGAAAACATGACCGCAACGCAATTGACTGTCCCAATGGCAGAGTCCCGGAGACAGAGCTATATGGGGCCTTCGTGCGGATGTACAACAAGCTGAAGCGCAATACGGGAGTTGTCCTGCTGCCGGCCATAAAACAGATGGAAGAACTCAGAGACGTGATCCAAAGGGGCAATCCCGCTATGCTGGCCGTGAACAAGGCCATTGCCAAGGCAAGTGAGCAGAGCTATAACATCAGCAAGCTTCAGACAGCTGGACTGTTGGACACTGATGCCTGCACTGCTAAGTTTAATGAGATCAGCGCACAGCTGGCGAAGTTGCGGGCAGAACGGCGCAGATTGTTGGAAAATGATGACATAGACGACGCAATCGATGCCCTTCAAGAGACGGTTGACCTTGTCCGGCATGGGCCGGAACGCCTGATGGAATTCGACGAGGGCCTGTTCCTCAGCTTGGTGGAGCGGATCGTCGTGGAGTCCCAGACCTGCGTCCGCTTCCGGCTGCAGGGAGGCATTGAGCTGAAAGAGCTGCTGAAGGAGATCGGAAGATGAACCATCGGAAAACACTGTATGGATATCAGATCCGGGATGGCGAGATCGCCGTTGTAGAGGAGGAGGCGATCCTCGTGCGAAGGGTATTCTCCCTTTACATCGGCGGTCTGTCCTATCAGAAAATTTCAGATCTTCTCAATAGGGAGGAGATCCCGTACAGCCAGGAAGCGCCAGCCTGGAATAAGCACAAGGTCAAGCGGCTGCTGGAGAACCCCCGCTATACAGGCCAAGATGGATACCCTGCCATCATTGATAAAGTGGGGTTTGAAGAGACGCAATCGCATATTCATGAAAAGACGGCGGGATACGCACCTAAAACCGAGCGACCCGTATTGCGATTGAAGCGGTACCTGCGTTGTTCGAAGTGCGGCGCCCCTCTGCGTCGGGTGGCTGGAAAAAATCACAGAGCGGACACGCTGTACCTCAAGTGTAGTGAATGCGGTGCTATGGTCACCATTCCGGATGAAATGTTGCTGGAGGATGTCACACATCAGGTAACGGAACACGATGCTCCCAGCCAGGAGCCCTATCAGCCCTCCGAAGAAGTGATCCGCCTGACCAACGCCATCAACCGTGGACTGGAGCACCCAGACCACCCGGAGGAACTGGTCTCCCTTATTCTGCAGGGTGCCGCGGCCCGCTATGACTGCTGCCCCGCAGCTATTCCATCTGAACGAGAAAACCACCCGCTGGATGTGGATTGGAACCGCATCCGGCAGGTGGTTTCTCATATTACCATCTCGGCAGAAAATATGGTGGCTGTCACCTTCCGATAAGCCGCCAGGAAAGGAAAAGACATGGAACAGGCATTGGAACGTCGTGTACGTATTATCCCGGCGACAAAGAAGGTCACCGATCCAAGAACCTCACAACATGGCAAACAGCGAGTAGCGGCTTACTGCAGAGTGAGCACCAACAATAAGGAACAGATCAACAGCTATGAGGCACAGAAAGCCTACTATACACAGAAAATCGAGGAAAACCCCGATTGGGAGTTGGCCGGCATCTTTGCAGACAAAGGACTTTCCGGTGCCAGCATGAAGAAACGGGATAATTTTAACAAGATGATTGCCGCCTGCAAGCGGGGAAGGATCGATACCATTCTTACCAAATCCCTCTCCCGATTTGCCCGGAATACGGTGGACTGCCTGGAGACGGTTCGGATGCTACGGGCTCGTGGTATCGGGGTTATCTTTGAGAAAGAAAACATCAATACCCTTACGGAATCCAGTGAGTTTCTCATCACCTTGTTTAGTGGCTTTGCTCAAGCCGAGATCGAGTCCCTCAGCAAAAATGTGACTTGGGGCAAAGAAAAGAGCCGAGCGGCGGGAAATGTGCCCTTTCAGTACAAAAAGCTGCTGGGGTATCGAAAAGGTGAGGACGAGAAGCCAGAGATCGACCCAGATGAAGCAAAGACGGTGCTTCGGATTTATCGCCGCTATCTGGATGGATGCAGCTTGTCCCAGATCAAACAAGAGCTGGAGGCAGATCGCATTCCTACTGCCCAAGCCGTCCAGCGATGGTCCTATCAGGTGATCCACAATATCCTGACAAATGAGCGGTATATCGGGGATGCCATGCTGGGAAAGACATTCTCGACTGGCTGTATTAACGGACAGGTAAAACAGAATACTGGGGAACGGCTGCAGAGTTATGTGGAGAATAATCACCCTGCGATCATCCCCAGGGAAATGTTTTATCGGGTCCAAGAGGAGATGGCGCGCAGGGCCAGCAAGCGGAAGGTCATGCAGCGGCACGGCAAGACAGAGCTGGGCAAATACTCCGCCAAATACGCCCTCTCCGAACTCCTGGTATGTGGGGAGTGCGGTACGCCCTATAAACGGTGTACCTGGGCCAGAAACGGGAAGAAGCGCATTGTGTGGCGATGTATCTCTCGCCTGGAATTCGGAACGAAATACTGCCATAGCTCTCCGACCTTGGATGAGGAAAAACTGCATCAGGCGATCCTGGAAGCCCTGAATGAGTTTGCCCAGGCGGACAGTGAGGTCAAGGAGGATATGCTGAATTTTACCCAGCTGGTTTGGGCGGGCCAGGAGGCGGAGGGTACAAGCCTGATTTCCCTGAAACAGCGTCTGGGGGACATTACAGCGGAGCAGGCGCTGTTGCTGGACAGGGTGCTGGAGAATATGGACGACCCGGACCTCAACGCCCAGCTCAAGGCCCTTATGGACGAAAAGCAGGCGGTGCAGGATCAGATCCAGGCCATGGAGCAGGAGGCTGCTCAAAGCGAGAATCGGATGTCCCGTATGGCGGAGCTGCGGGAATGGATGGCCAAGCTGGGGGTTAACACGGAATACAACGACGAGCAGGTGCGCATGGCGGTGGAGCGGATCACAGTGGTGGACGCGGAGACCATTCACATCAAGTTTCGGTATCCGGGATTGGAAATGGACAAGAAGCTGAGCTGAGAGGAGAATACGAAACATGGCACTATTTCTAACAGGCGATACGCATGGAGATTTCAGAAGATTTCTGCCTGAGAACTTCTATGAACAAGAAAGGCTGACCAAGGAGGATCTCGTTCTGATTTGCGGAGACATGGGCGGCGTGTGGTATGGAGATTGCCGGGATGACGAGGGACTGGACTTCCTCGAGAGCCGGCCCTTTACCACGCTGTTCGTGGCAGGGAACCACGAAAACTATGACGCCCTGCGGACCTATCCGCTGGAGGACTGGCGCGGCGGGAAGATCCGGCGTATCTGCCCCTCTGTACTCCTGCTGGAGCGCGGACAGGTGTTTGACCTAAATGGGAAACAGATTTTCACCATGGGAGGGGCCAGCAGCCACGACATCCAGGGTGGCATCCTGGAACCGGACGATCCCTTGTTTCTCCTGAAATTTCATGCGCTGGAAGCCAGAGGAACACCATTTCGGGTTAACCACCGATCCTGGTGGAAGGAGGAACTGCCAGGCCCAGAGGAATATCTGGAAGCACGGAGGAATTTGGACAGGGCAGGTTGGGAGGTGGATTATATTATTACCCATTGTGCGCCCACCAGCATCCAGAATGAGTTGCTTCGGAAAAGGTCAAAACCGGACGAGCTTACGGACTTCCTGGAAGAGGTGCGGCAGCGATGCCGGTTCCGATACCACTTCTTCGGACATTACCATGGTGACGGCATCATCCAGAAACGATTTGTGATGCTGCATAAGCAGATCCTGCGGTTGAAATAGAGCAAGGGGGACGATCTTACATATCGTCCCCCTTGCTCTGTTCCAGACCGACAAATCAGGAGGAGCAACCTATAATATCAGCGCGATTTGTACTATACAAAACAGGCGGAAAATGATGCGACACTGACAAGGTAAGGGGTTCGCGTTGCCTAGTGTATTTTTCAAAAAAAGCGAAGAGAAAAAACACGGGGGCCGGAAACCATTGCGCTGCAAGGCTGAATGACCCTACCTGATCTGAACAAAAAGATGTCAATGTTCAGAATAGGTAGGGTCATTTTATGCCAGAAACCATTGTGCCACAATGGTTTCTGGCGTTCCTATTATAGAGGGCACTATGTCACCAAACAAATGCAAACAGGGCGAAATCAAGACGCAAAACGCGCAATCGATGGAATCTGCCCCCCAGCTGTGTCACTGGGATACGGATTCATGATTTGTCACTCATGAACGCATCTTCAACCTGGCATGGCGTCAGATTTTTCAAGGTACGATGTGGGCGCTGGGTGCTGTAAAACTCGATATAGGAGGCAAGGCCACGCTTGAAAGCCGCCTCTGAGGTGTAATCCTTCCGATACAGATCTTCCTTCTTTAGGGTGGCGAAGAAAGACTCCGCAACAGCGTTGCCATGAGGTTTCCTCGAATTGGAGAAAGATTGCACCACTGCGCGCTCATGAAGCAGTTGTCGGAACCGATGTGAGGTATATTGAGCCCCACGGTCACTGTGAAAAATGAGGCCGGTATCGGGAGCTCTCTGCTCCCATGCGTCCTTAAATGTGGAGGTAATCAACTGGGTGCTATTCTTCCTGGACACTTTATAGGCAACAACCCTGCGTGAAAACAGGTCTAGAATTACGCAGGTATAGAGATAAAGCTCCCCCAGTTTAAAGCAGGTAACATCACTGACCCAGATTTGATTGAGCCTGTCCGCCTGGAACTGTTGACGCAGGACATTCCGTTTCTTTTCTGGCTCATGAAGTTTCATGTAATCCTGCTTCGCAGTACTGCGGATGCTGGTCAGCCCCATCTCCTTCATCAACTTTGCCACATATTCTGGGCTAACCTGATGACCTCGTTGAACAAGAATAGTGCGGATCTTTTCAGCACCCAGCACCTGACGATACTCATCAAATACTTCACGGATCAATCCGCAATATTCCTCTCTGCGTTTTTGGAACCAAGCATTGCTCCGCTTATTTCGGAGAATATGGTTATAGAAGGTTCCGCGGGAGACATTCATAGCTTCACAAAGAGTGTGTACGTCGTATTGGCCGTATAACAACTCCAGTTCTCCTAACCGCTCCTTCAATGGAGCATGGACCGTGCAGCCGACAGTTTGCAAAATAGCGACCATGTTTTCTAATTTGGCAACTCTGCGAAGAAGTGCATCATACTCTTTGACGGTATAGGTGCGTTTTTCGTCCGGAACCACTGGGCAGTATATCTTCGCCCAGCGGTAGATCGTCCGTGCGCAGACGCCGCATTCTGTACATAATTGCTGGATTGGCCTGCCCTGTCTGTACTGTGTGATGATAGCGGTTTTCTCTTGATCTGTGTAGGTCATGGTGTTTGCTCCTTTCATGTGATATGAATTAGCATATCACATGAAAGGAACTACCCTATTTTGGATTATGAATTGTACTACACCGCATATACCATTAACAGAAATCTGATTCATGTCTCTATGAGAGTAGCATTGTAAATCTACCACAATTATGCCATAATGAAATTGTAATAACGTTATATTCGGCACCGCAGGGAGGGCTATACATGACGAATATCCCCGTTGACTGGAAGGTTTTTGAGTCCAAGTTTTCTCAGAATCCCAGGGCTGCCTTTGAGGGCCTTGTCACCACGCTGTTCTGCCACGAGATGGGGCTTTCGCACGGTATTTTCCGGTACTTCAATCAACCATATATCGAAACACAGCCCGTGATGGCTCCGGATGGCCTTTTGACCGGATTTCAAGCGAAATACTATGATGCTTCCACTCGGATTTCATCTAAAGAAGTGGATTTCAAAAATGCTATTGCGGATGCAAAGCAGAAATATGCAGGAATCAGCCGGATTATTTTTTATATTAATAAGGAAATGTCTGTCAGCAAGCGCCCTCATACCCAGAAGCCCATATATCAAGAGAATATCGAAACACACGGCGAAAGCCTTGGCATCACTGTTGAATGGCGGGGGCCAAGCCATATCGAGCAGATACTTTTGGCACTACCCACAGTAAGAGATTTATATTTTAACCCTATGCCGGGTCTTTCCCAGTGGGTTGAGCAGATCCAAAACCGGAGTGACTCCATCCGTTCCAATATTCAGTCGGAGATTCCGTGCCAGGGTGAGCGGATCAAAATCTATTATGATATGCAGAAGCTCGATGTACTATGGGAGTCGGAAAAAGCTGTCTGTATCATATATGGTGACGCAGGGACGGGTAAATCTGGCGTAGTGAAGGATCTCATTTCTCGGCGGCAGGAGCAGGGCGATGAGTTTGCCTGCTTCTTGTTCTCTTCCACCGACTTGGATGTGGAGGAAGAAAGTCTGTTTTTACGCAAGTATGGAAACTACCAACTGGAAGACTTATTTACCCTCTACAGTCAAGAGAAGCGAAAGGTCTGTGTAATTGAATCCGCTGAGAAGTTCTCCGCACTTAATAGCCCACAGGTATTTGCTGCCCTTGTCCATAAATTCATTGACCACGGCTGGAAGATGATCTTCACCATCCGTACCGTATACAAGGACAGCTTTTGCAATATTCTCCTCAAAGACATCGCTTATGACGAGTTTCGGGTGGAGAGCATAGCTGATGAGGTGCTAGAAGCGATCTCAGAGCAGTATCACTTCCCACTTCCCCAAAACCAGAATCTTCGAAGCCTCCTGAAGGATTTCTTCTATTTAAAGCTGTACTTAAAGCTAGATCCGGCTGGCTTGGATTTGGTATCCTCTGAGGAGCTGTTTCTGCAGCAGGTCTGGAAGGAGGTCATCTGTGACAGCCACCGTCGCGCAGAAAACCTCCCCGTCCGACGAGAGGAGATGGTAACGCACATCGTGTTCTCTATGCTGCAACGGGGATCCACCATTTACATAAGCAGTGCCAACGATGACTATATGGCGCTGACCGCGCTGGAGGATAGCGGAATTATCGCCGTTTACGACAACTCTCCACGTCGGTGGATGATGAGTCACGATGTGTATGAGGAGCTGATTATAAAACACATTTTGACCCAGCGGTACCAGGAGGGAATAGAGGCCGAGAAGGTTCTAGAGGGGTTCGGCCTATCTCTACGAGCCAGGAAGCTGTATCGCATCTGGCTGGAATCCGTTTTTGCTAGCGGTGGAGGTCGCTATGCAGATTTTTTGATCTCTATGCTCCAAAGCGGACTGGATCAGGCTTGGAAGGATGAGACGCTGATCGCACTGATGCAGTCTGATCAGGTGGACTGTTTCCGGGCAATCGACCCCATTCTGAGTCAGGAACGATACTCTTTGTTCACCCGCATGGTCTTTCTACTGAACACCGCCTGCCGTGACATCGACCGGGAACTGTTAAAGAAACTGTCCACGCCAACAGGGAACAAGTATCGCTTCACCTGCCCTGTAGGACGGGCTTGGTTTACGGTCTTTCAATATATTTATAATAACCGTGGCCTGATTCCTTGGACAGCCCAAAATCTGGACATCGTCACTAATACATTGAAAACATGGACAGCGAAATATGAAACAGGAGAGACAACGGGACTGGCGGGGAGGATTGCCCTCTATTTGAAAAGTGAGATATGGAAAAGGGAGCGGTATCCCTATACCCTTCGGCGAGACTCGCGATTTATCACCCTTACCGATGTGATTTTGGCTGCCGCAATGGAACTGAAGCAGGAACTGACCGACATCTTCCAATCCTTTACAGATACACAGACGGATGATAGTTACAAGGAAAACTATTTACTCCTGCAAAAGAGCCTGTCCAATGTTTATGAATGCGGAAGAGTTTGCCAGGCAATTCCGGAGCAGGTACTCAGTCTTGCGGAGCGTTATTGGTGCGACTCTTCTCAACGAGAACATAATGACTATTCTCATGACAGCATGGAGTACTATTTCGGCCTGTCCCACAGCTTGGATATGAAATACAAGGCGGAAAGCGCCCTTCAAACTCCGCTGTTTTTCCTATTACAGGAGGCACCAATCCGGGCGTTGAACACGATCCTGCGGATCATGAACTACGCCACAAACTGCTACAGTTCTTCCAAATTGGCAACAGAGTATTCTGAATGTTCTCAGATTGAAATCCATTTCACTGACGGCACGGTACAGCGACAGGTGTGCAGCGACAGACTGTGGAAGATGTACCGAGGTACTCATGTAGCACCCAAGTTGTTGGAGAGCGTGTTGATGGCACTGGAAAAATGGCTACTGGATTTGGCCGAGTTTACCGAGGAGAAAACCATATGCCAGTTCTGTGAGTATCTGCTGAGGAAATCCGCAAGCGCAGCCATTACTGCCGTGGTACTGAGTGTGGTGATTGCCTATCCAGATAAGCTCTTTCCCATCAGCTGTATTCTGTTGAAGACCAAGGAGGTCTTTGTCTTCGACATCGCCCGACTGCAGGCGGAGCACAGTGCCGATTTTCTGAAAGGAACGCTGGCATCTCATCGCTGGTTCGACCATGAGCGGATGGAGACCAATGCACTACCCTTCCGAAAAAAGCAATTTGAACAAGTTTTGGTGGACTACCAGATTGAAAAAGGCATTCTGTCTGAGAATGAGCTGGAAGAGAGAAAGACACAGCTGTATGCCGCATTTGACGAGGCAACCCAGAGCATCGATTCCTGGGAGGAGGTATATCAGTTTGCGTACTATCGGAGCGACCTTCGAAGGCGTCAGATTAGTAGCCAGAAGGTGTCCCAGGACAGAGTGATGATCTCTGTGGTGCCAGATATGCCGGAAAATCTCACAGCCCTCAGCGAACAGGCCCAACGCAATTATGAGGACTTTATGCGGCATGTACCGCTAATGCTTTGGGCAGATGCAAAACTTCGAGGCAATCAGGAAGCTGCCCAACAGTACCCACAGTTTGAGGGCGGTATCGAGCCAGTGGTAAATGAGATCTATCAGATTCTGGAGGAGGGAGAAGCGGACTCCCACGACATTTCCAGTGCCGTAAATGCCTGTGCAGTCCTTTTACGGGAGCGACGGACGGCTATAAATGAGACAACGCTTGCCTTTTGCACCGAGGTACTTCTGGCGACCTGTCTGAACTTTTTGAATCGAGATTGCCATCTAGGTCCCTATGAGTTGAATGGAGTTATCTCCGCAGTGGCAAGTCTGGTTTCCAGTGACGACTTCATCGCCGATTGGTCTTCTCCACTTTTCATGCTGCTGGCCCTTGTGATGTATAACGGCAAACAGAATGAAGCGCTGAACAGTGTGGCCTCCATCCTTTGGCCCTCCGCCCCCAATGTGGCCCGAAAGCTAATGCATACCTATGCGGTGCTCGCACCCCGATATTTCTCCCAAGTCCTTTGCTACAACGGCATTTCTACAAGGACCTTTTTTGAGCAGCACAGTCAAGAAATCCAGGCGCTGTTTCAAGAGGAGGTCTCCGATTTAGAAGACATCCCTTTGAGCGGCCTTGAGGTTCACCAACTGATTGCCCTGCAGCGGATGATTCCGTCCGGTAATGTAGAAGGCTCCTTCGTTTTCGTATTAAAAATCGGGGACCGGGTCTGGGGTACATTGCTCGGACCTGAGGACACGGACAGAGACGGCTATCAGGACTACGAAGGAGAGTACGCATATACACAGTGGCTCGGCGACTATGTTCTGGGCCTATCTGCGGAGCAGCAGAGCATCTTTCTGGACCATTTGGTGAAGCACGTGAAATACGGCAAGGAATTCACCCGCTTTTTGCGGGATGTTATCCAGGCCGAAGATATTAAACCTAGGTATAGCGCCTTTTGGGGATTTTGGGATTTGCTGAAAAACTACATCTTCTCTGCCTTCGAACGGGCCCCCGAATTCGAGCAACAGATGGATGAGGATCGGGCCATCAGTTTTGGAATAGGAAATGTCCTGACGGAGTATCTTTTGGCAGGACCTGAATGGAGAGAAGGCATCACAACCTGGCACTCCCTCCGGGAGGACTGTGCGGTCTTTTATAAAACGGCAGTAAATAGGACGGGAGCACATCCGGCAATTTTGTACTCTGTCGGTCGGGTATTGAACAGCATCGGTTCCCAAGTGTTCTTTGAAGACGGCGTGGAATGGCTCAGCGACATTATATCCAACAACCCCCAGCTGCGTCAAACCGCTCTTCCCACAAACACTATCTACTATATGGAAGAGTATATGTACCGTTATGTTCAAAAGCGGCTGTACCTCTTCAAATCGGATGCCCTGCGTAAGCACAAGGTTTTAAATGTCTTGGACTTTCTTGTAAACAGAGGGTCTCCTCTCGGATTTTTGCTACGAGAAGACATTATATAGCATCCTTTCAGCTAGGCAGCTGTTGATTAAGCGATCTAGTTAAGATAAGAAAAGCTAGTGCAGATGAAAACAAATAGATGGGATATAGATTTTGTGGGCTACTACACTTCAATGATTTGAACGCCCCCCGCCTAATCTGAATAGTTTGTATGAGACTGACGGATTAGGTGGGGGTGTTTTATGGCTGAAAACCTTGACACAGCAAGGTTTTCAGCCATTTTCATATCTGCAATAGAAATGGGACATGAAAACACAAAAAACTTGAAATCGATTTACAAAACAGAAGATTTCCGAAATCTGAACCCCTATATGCCAACCTCTTAGGATTGGCACCACTACGTTTGGTAGTCTTCCTCCATCTGGCATGGAGTCCAATTTTTTAATGTGCGATAAGGCCATGTTGTATTGCGGAATTCAATATATGAGTCGATCCTGTTCTTGAACTCTGATTCAGAAGCATAGTCCCTCCGATTTTGAAGTACTTCGGACACAGATCAACCCCATCTCACGCATAGATATCAGCCACAAATCTTGTGTTGACCTTGTGCTCCCTCTGCATGAGAATCATGCGGATTTTCTCAGCGCCAAGCAGATCCTGTCTGCGGACATTGAATTTCCATCCGCGCTCCCCTCACGGTGAGCGACGATCACCTCACATCCAACGCTTCGTCCGGCTCGGATTTCAATCCACGCTCCCCGTAAGGGGAGCGACAAGAGCAGCAGGCCGCCATTGACGCCGCCGTGAAATTTCAATCCACGCTCCCCGTAAGGGGAGCGACGGGTCCTGCGCCATCAAAGCGAGTTCCCGGTAAAATTTCAATCCACGCTCCCCGTAAGGGGAGCGACTCTTGTGGTGGATGCCCCTTCCGGAGCCGCCGGGATTTCAATCCACGCTCCCCGTAAGGGGAGCGACTCTCCGCTCTGGTGCACCGTCTGGAGACGGAGCTATTTCAATCCACGCTCCCCTCGCGGAGAGCGACCGCCCGCCTGATGGGCTATGAGGTGGTGGAGGATATTTCAATCCACGCTCCCCTCGCGGAGAGCGACGGCGTCAGGATGATGGGATAGGCTTGTTTCATGAATTTCAATCCACGCTCCCCTCGCGGAGAGCGACGTCAAAGTCGTGGACGGTGTGGCCGTCCGCTTTATTTCAATCCACGCTCCCCTCGCGGAGAGCGACACATGCTGGAGGGGACGGCGGTGCTGTGGGAGGAATTTCAATCCACGCTCCCCGTGAGGGGAGCGACCAAGCCAGGGATACAACGGATCCGGATTAAGGGTATTTCAATCCACGCTCCCCGTGAGGGGAGCGACAGCGAAACAGCACAAAGGCACAGGTATGTTTTGTGACAAATGTGCAATTTCGTAAACTGGAATGGCCAGGAGCCGTGTCTGTGTCACAGTTCGCACGCTTAAATTTACGGAAATCTCCTGTCCATTTGATGATATTTGAGTGCGAACCTGCCGGGAAAACGATGTTCGCTTCCCCTTCGCACTCAGAGGATCAGAGGGGCCTCCGGTTGGTAGCTGCGCTGATTGCCGAAGTGCTCGATCTTGTTTTCATAGCGCTTTCCCAGATAGTAAAACCGCAGACTATCTCTTTCCGGGTCCATGATGGAGAGCAGTTTGGCCTGCAGCACCTTGCACTGGGCAGTGTCCAGCATACACTCAAAGACGGAGTTCTGGACCCGCTGGCCGTAGTTGACGCACTGCCTGGCGATCTGCCGCAGGCGTTTGCGGCCGGCGGGGTCCTCCGTGTTCACATCATAGGTAATCAGTACCAGCATTCGGACGCCTCACTTCCACAAAAAGGGCGGGTATTCCTCCAGGTCGTCCCGCAGAGTCCGGGCCAACAGCAGCGCCTGTACATAGGGGACCAGGCCCCAGGGGATCTTCTCTCCCAGATAGGGGTGCGTCAGTTCAGCTTTTTTCCGCTCCTGCCAGTGGGTCAAAAAGACCTTGCGGCCGGAGTCCGTCAGATAGACCGCCCCATTTTCCCGGAACTGGAAGTCGTCCCTGTGCACGACACGATTGTTGATTAGAGTCAGGACGAAGCGGTCCGCAAGGCAGGGACGCAGTTCCTCCATCAAGTCCAGGGCAAAAGAGGTTCGCCCGGGGCGGTCCCGGTGGAGAAATCCCACATAGGCGTCCAGCCCCACGCTCTCCAGAGCGGAGGCACAGTCGTGCGTCAGCAGGCTGTATGCGAAGGACAGCAGGGCGTTGACCGGGTCCAGCGGCGGCCGGCGGTTTCGGTTCGAAAAGGCAAACAGCGGTTTCTCCCCTAAGATCATCTGGTCAAACACGCTGAAGTAGATCGTGGCCCCGGCGCCCTCCAGGCCCCGCAGCTGCTCCAGGGAGGTTTCGGCGGCGATCTGGGGCAGCAGCGCCCGCAGCTGGGCGGAGGCGTTGGAAAACGCGCTTTCATCTATCCGGAGGCCGTGGTCCCGCCGGGTACGCTCAACGCTCCACCGGGTGTTGTGCACCTTTCCAAAGATCATGTTGCGGGCGATCCGGCAGCAGGGGCCGGGATCATCTGCTGTCCGGTACTGTGTCCGCTGCAGCAGCACATTCCCGGAGGATTCCCCGGATACCCGGGCGAGAAACCGTCCCCGGGGCGTGCAGAACGCCAGAGACACATCCCTCTGGACACAGGCCCCCATCAGCGCCGGAGAGGCGCCGGCGTAGGAGAAGGAGACGATACCGGAGAGAATGTGGAGGGGATAGCGAGCCATCTCCTGCTTGCCGCGGCTGGCCACCACATTCTCCCCGTCCAGAGACAGGTAGATGTCCTCACTGTTGACAAACAGCGTATTCAGAAGATGTCTCATGGCGATTCCTCCATGGCGCGGCGCAGATACGTCTGGACGCTCTCCCGCCGGACCAGCTGGGGCAGGCACAGCTCCTTGAGAGAGCAGGCGTTGCAGGATTTGGAGGGCTTGGCCTTGGGCGTATGGCCTCGATGGTACAGCTGGTGCATTTCGTCGGAGTCCCTGCGCACCGTCTCCCGTAGCTCCGGGGTGAAGAGCACCACCGTGCGGCGGCGTGGCTCCCCATAGAACAGAGCGCCTTCTGGAATAGAGCAGCAGAGCATCTCCTCCAGGCACATGGCCTGGGCGCACAGCTGCAGTTCATCCGCCTGATGGGATTTGGGCTTTCCCCGCTTATACTCCACGGGATACGGCTGCCAAAGCCCCTCCTCCCCCTGAAGCGGTACGCCTTTGGGGGTGGCGTGGAATTCCACCACGTCGCACTGGCCGGAAAGCCCCAGTTGATGGGAGACCACCTGCAATCCCCGGAGGATCAGGGTATCGCCCCGCCGCTCCCGGGCCGCCTCGTCGTGGGCTCTGCGATGGAGAAGGCCGCCCTCCACAGTCCGCAGGTTCTCCTGCCATTGCTGCTCCAGATGGATCAGTGCCCACTGCCGCCGGCAGAACGCGAAGTGCTGCAGACCGGAGAGGGGGAGGAGGTCCTCAGAAAAATCAATCACCCCATGCGGGTACAGGTGATGCCGGCGGGCAGCGCGGACTCGTCCACTGAGACAGTGTAGTCTCCAAAGGAGCGGGCGGGGGAGGCGTCCGCCGGGTCCTTTCGGGCGATCTTTACCGTGTCGAACAGCTTCCAGGCGGGGGCGCAGCCCAGCTCGCTGTCGTGCCTGAAGACGATCAGCTCCCGGACTGCCATCTTGCCGCGGGCGGCGGAGTGATCGTTCTCGAACATGTTGAGGATGGCCTCCCACAGCAGGGACAGGTCCTCCTCGGAGAAACCGGTGGTCTTGCTGGCCAGATTGGCGGAGATATAGCCCTCGCACCGGTACAGTCCATAGGGGACGATGTACTTGCGGCCCATCTCCGTCCCCTTTTTCTCCGCGTCCGCCTCGGTAGTGATGGCCACCCGTGTAATGGTGATCTCCTGGGGGATAACGGGCTCCACGCTGCGGGCAAAGCCCAGCTGCACCGGGCCGCGGACCTGCCCGCAGTTCAGGGCGGCCTTCATAAACGTGGTCATCACCGCGCCGAAGGCGCGGATGTCGTAGAAGTTGGCGCACATCCAGTCCCGGATTTTTCGGTCCAGTTCCGGATCGGCTTTTTTCTTCTCCTTAGCGGTTTTTTCATCGACATCCAGCGCCTTGTAGGCCTCGGCATCGCTCCGGTTGAGAGGGACCCCGTCCTTCACATAGATGCGGTAGCCGGCAGCGTCTTCCTTGACCGTCTCTACATAATTGCGGATTTTTCTCTTCAGGCACACGTCCGTGACAAGGCCCAGGCCGGTTTCGGGATCTACCCGGGGCATATTCCCCGCATCCGGGTCTCCATTGGGGTTGCCATTTTCCACGTCAAAGAGAATGACAAATTCATAGCGGTTCTTGATGGGTTCAGACATCTTTCGCTTCCTCCTTTTTCTGATAGCGGGCCTGGGTCTGGCAGTAGTAGCCCAGCTGGAACGAGCCCTGCTGGGGCAGATTCATGTGGGCGGGATACGCTTTCCCAATGCGGCTGCAAAGCTCTGTCAGCTGTTTTTCATAGAAGACCACCAGCCCTGCGTTGGAGCCGCGCAGCTTTTTCAGATGCTTCTGCGCCAGATTGATGAGAACGGGAAAAATCACGGCCGGCGTAGCGGCGGCGGAGTTGAAATACTTGTCCTTGATGGTGGCGTTGATGCCGGGATTTGCAGAGGCCTGAATGGCTTCCAACAGGGAAAAGAGCCGGCCCAGCGTATAGGGCACGTTCGATGCATCCGGATTCAGGGACACTTGCAAGACCTCCTCTGGTATGTCTGGATTTTCGTGTTTGGTAGTTTCTGCAAGCTTTTGGTAGTAGGCTTTTACGATGGCTGCCCGCCCCCGAGTGACCTCCCGCTCCGCCCGGATCCGAAGGGCCGCGCCGTTCAGCAGCGTGGCGGGATACCGGGTATTGGTCAGGACTGCCCGCAGCACTTCACCGGCCAGGTCGGGAGCAGGGGATTTGTCCCTGGCATTTTGGTTGACGGTCTCACTGAGCAGCTTCCAGAGGGGCAGCGTCTCAAATTTGTCGTAGGCCGGGCGGACGATCTCCAGCCGGTCATAATGGGCCTGGACATTCCGCAGAAACCCGCCGAACGTATTGTGGAGGAAAAACCGCACCGACAGGCGGGCGGAATTGGGAGACAGGCCCAGGATGTAAAAGTCCATGCTGGGGTCCAGTTTTGTCTCATCGTAGACCACCGGATTGCCCTGACACAAGGCGCCAACCAGCCCTTTCAGGTCCGTTTCGTCATAGAAATCGGAGAAAAACGTCTGAAAGACGTCCTGATATCCCCGCTCTCCGCTTCTGGCCCAGCAGACGACGGTAGCATCGCCCACGCGAAAGACGTGTTCCCGGTCGGCCAGGAGCGCGTTCAATGCAGAGGTATATGCAAATGCCGCATACTTGCCGGTGGGAGCGTTGAGGTTCTGCTCCTTTCCGTAGGAGCAGAAGGCCGGGGCGTTGAAGGACACCAGGGCCGCTCCGCTGGACTGGGCACCCGCCACATTTTTGATGGCGGGGTGGACGCTTTCCACCGGTCCCGGCTGCCCGGTGACCAAACAGATTCCCTGAGGACCATCCCCCTTGGTCTGATAGGATGCGTCCCAGGCCCTCCGGACGGAGGGGTCCCTGTGGACATAGCCGTCCAGGGTGCGGAAGATCAGGTTGCCGCCGGAGAGGATGTCCTCCAGATGCTCCGCCAGAGCGGGGTGTTCCCGGGCTGTCTCGGGGTCCCAAGAGCGGAAGAAAGCGGTGACCGCCCGGGCGGCGGGGGAGTCTACACCCGCCAGCAGCCGCTCGTGTAGAGATCTGCTGGCTTCAAAGCACTCCCGCGTTCGCTGGGGCTTGCCCTTGCTGTCGATCCCCAGCAGATAACCGGCGTTGTCGCAGAGGAAGTTGGCGGCCACTCCCACCGTTCGTTTCACAGGCGCGGGGAGGGAGAGGATCTGCGGCGCGGAAACCATCTTCTTTCCCCGCGGCTGTTCCGTCTGAATGTCAAGCACCTGCTCCAGCGTGCCGTTTTCCGAGAGCAGCAGCGCATAGGACACCTTCACCGGCGCCCAGCCGGGGGCGTCGATCTTCCCGGCCTGTTCCAGTACCCGGTAGTAGTCGGTCAGCGCCTGTAAGATCATCCCCGCACCTCCCTGCTGTTCCGCCCAGGGACCCGCAGGACGCCGTCTTCCAGGGACGCCCGGAAGAACAGGGGGCGGATATCCTCCGGGTTCGTGTAATCCATGTCATACAGCATCCAGCCCAGATCCCTTGGCCCTTTCAGCTCCTCCGGACAGGGCGGCGGCTCCTCGCACCAACGGAACTGGGCGGGAAATTCCCGGCAGCCGAAGCAGGGCTGATGATAGAACTGCCCCCGCTGGATGCGGCGCTTGACAATGTCCTGGAACTTGCCCGGGTTATCCCCGGGAGCGGCTTTGTCCGTCACATCAAAATGGGCCTCAATGACATAGTGCACATCCCGCAGCAGCAGCGCCGCCCGCTGCTGGATGTCGTTGGCAGTACAGAGATACAGCTCTCCGGTCCCGCGTTCCATGACGGTGCGGACAGACCGGGCGGAGAGAGTGGACTTCACCTCATTGCGCCGCAGATTGGTGAACCGGATCGGCGCGCACACGTGGATGCAGTCGATCACCCACCGTAGCCCCGGATGCCAGTAAATTGCCTCGATCAGCCCCCGGGCTGCCGAAGGGGTCATGACATCATAGCTGACCCGTTCCACCTTCATCTCCGGTCTGGTGAAGAGGGCGTAGTCCCCCCAGACCTCCAAAGAGATGGGCATCAGCATGCACTCCTTTCTTTCGTTTGTGGAAGGGTGGAGCAGCGTACCGCTCCATAGACAGATTTTGGTATAGGTATTTCAATGGATTCTCCGGCCTATCCGATGAACAGGGCATTTCCACCGCTGGGCTCCAGAGTCAGCCCGGTAGTCTGTGTATACAGCCCAATATCCCGCAGGACCACGGAGCCGTCCTCCAGATGCTCCAGCGCCCCTGCCTGCTCCAATGCCGCTAAATGCTGCGGATAGACCGACACGCCGTATTGCCCCAGGCGGCGGTACAGTGTGCGGCTGTATTGACCGCTCCGCAGCAATTCCACAAGTCCGGCGCCCTCCTCCAGAGGAAGGTACACGGTTGTGGTGGGGCTTTCAATCAGGTGGAATCGCTCCGCCACAGTGCGGAAGGGGAAGAACTCCGATTCCATCAGCGGCAGGATGTGGTGGGCATCCTGAGCTTCCGCGCCTTTCAAATCCAGCAACGTGGAGAAATAGGTGTGTATGGCCGCTCGGGAACTGACGCCCTGGCAGTGATCCAGGACGATCTTCCCGGCGCCGATGGAGGTCTCAAACAGACGGGGAGGTGGATCTTCTCCCTGAAAGATGGTGACGATGCTGTCCTCCGGAGGGCGCTTGCCCTCCCGGTTGCACCGCCCAGCGGCCTGGAGGATGGAGTCCAGACCGGACAGCTCCCGATAGACGGCTGGGAAATCCACATCGACACCGGCCTCGATGAGAGAGGTGGAGACCACCCGGCAGGGCAGCCCATCCCGCAGGCGCCGGCGGATCTCATCCAGAATTCTCCTGCGGTGCGCGGGGTACATCAGGGTGGAGAGATGGAAATTGCCTGGACCGGACAGTTGGTGGAAGACCTCCCGCGCGGCCCGGCGGGTGTTGACGACGCACAGAACCTGCTCCTGCTGCTGCAGGCGGGCGGCCAGGTCCATCCAGGACAGCGTTCCTGCCTGCTGGAAGGAAACCCGGCGGAAGGACTCCCAGTGCGCTTCGGCCATGGGGCAAATCTCCCGGATGGGGATCTCCGGAGCGAATTCCTGAAAAATGGGGTCCAAAGCGGGCTGAGTGGCGGTACACAAAACAGCGGAAGCGCCGTAGTGCCGGACCAGCTGGGCAATCGCCCAGACACAGGGTCGCAGATAGGGGAGGGGGAGCATCTGGGCCTCGTCAAAGATCAGGACGCTCTGGGCCAGGTTGTGGAGCTTCCGGCATTTGGAAGGCTGGCAGGCATAAAGGGATTCAAAGAATTGGACTGCTGTGGTGACGATTACAGGAACATCCCACGTCTCCACAGACCGGGTCAGCGGAACGGCCTCCGGACTGGATGCATCGTCCTCCTGCTGGTCGAACTGCACACCGGAGTGAAATTCCAGAACATTTTCATCACCCAAAATCTCCCGAAAGGCCTGGGCAGTCTGCTCGATAATCGATGTGTAGGGGATCACATAAACGATTCGCTTCATCCTGCGGGCTTTGGCCTGCGCCAGCGCAAAGGACAGGGATGCCACGGTTTTTCCTCCGCCGGTGGGCACTGTCAGCGTGAAGAGGCCTGGTCCATACTGTGCCCCCGCCGACATGCACTGTTCCAAAATCACACATCGCTGCATGTTCAGAGCGCCTTTTGGGGGAAACCAGCCGGAGACATAGGTTTCCAGGCGGCGCCACAATTCCTCCATAGAGGAGGACGATGCTGGCAGATACGGGCTGTTGTCCATAAACGCGCCCGTATCTGTGTAGTCTGCATCTACCAGGCAGGAAAAGAGCATCCGCGTGAAAAACATCCCCTCCAGCCTTGTTCCCGCAAATGCGGGGGTATTTGCATGAGGCAGGGAGAATTCACTCTGCCAGGCATGATAGTCCTCCAGATTCCTCTGACTCGCCCGATTGATGCGCCCCCAAAAGGTGCCGGTGCCAGCGGCGTCTCCCCGGCCGCCGCCGTCGGGGAGGCCGCCGTGGTGTCCGGAGATCGCAAAAGCAGCCGCCAGCTGTTGAGCTTTCAGACACTCGAAAGCCCCGGCAGAGGCGTGATCCACTTTCGGCCCGCCATGAAGCCGCCGCTGAAAGGCAGCGGAGTATTTTCCAATATCATGAGCCATACCGGCCAGCTGTCCCTGCGCCTCTGCGTCAAAAGCAGCTGCGAAAGCGGAACACAGAGACGCGGTGCCTTTGAGATGTTCCAGAATTGTCTGGGTCCGGCCGTCTTCTGTGAGATGGGCCAGATAGGCGTAAGTATCCATCCTGCAACCACATCCTGAAATTATATAAAATGCACAATTTATAGATTTATTATATGATTTTCTTGGTTGTATTGCAAGGGGGATATCTGATTCCGGCAGCATCCATGAAACAGGGGGAGTAGATAGAGACATCTTGCATGGAAGCTCAGGCAAGAATACGTGAAAATTGGATGACATTGGGTGACGAAACTGCTATTTCGCAGAGCAGTTTAACGCGTGATCTATCTCTGCAAGCAAGCTCGCTAGAAGCGGGCTTGCTTTTATGTGTTTTGCGACAAAATCCGATGTTTTTCTGTTGCTCTATCCAACAAGAACTATAGGTCCGTCCAAATTTTTATAGTTTATGGTTAAAAGCCTCTATATAAGGAGGGATTTTCCTATGACAAAAATAACTTTACGACGAATCTTTTCAAAGCACGTCCTTCTCAAACGTACGCAATTTCGACTGACACAGGCTCAACTTGCAGAGGCGGTTGGGACCTCCCATGGATGGATTCAGAAAATTGAATCTGGTAAGAAGATGCCTGGCTTTTTTCTCGCAATCAAACTTGCAGTCTTTCTCGAAATTGATATGAATAGCTTTCTGAAAGATCTGATAGAAGCCTCTGGCACTCCAATAACTGCATCTAAACGTCAGGAGTCTCTTGTTCATACCGATGCAGCAAAAGAATCCGGGGATACTGAGGTGACTGGTCATGTACAAGTATGAGGTATTTAAGATACATTCTTTATCTTCCAGATCTTACGGCATTCTTGCTAAAGAAAAAATAGGCCGAAGTTGGATTACAGTAGCAGTTACTGCCCCTTTTTCCAACGATTACGGAACCGCCCATCAACTAGCTGAATCCTGTTCTGCCCGCCAGCTTTCTCCCCCGCATCTCGTGGATGTTGTTTCTGATTTTATCTCTTAGAAAACGGTTATATCTTGAAGTTTTTAGCCTTTTCTACAGGAGCGATTCCATCGGAATGGCTCCTACCAGTTTTCTCCTATTTGGACGCTACTACAACGGGTGAAGCACACCCGTCAGACGTGCTTCATTCGTTCCCAAGATTCAGCCACAATGGGGCAACATACAGACAGCGAACGATCACTGCTTCGCGGGCTGCCCGGCAAGCCCCGTGCTGTAATGGAGTCTACGGGTAATTATCATTTACCGGAAGCCTGACTGCTGAATGCCTCCGGATTCTATGCTTCGGCAGTCAGTGCAGCGCTGGTGCCAATTTGCGCCGTGCCAAGACCGACAAGAAGGATGCCATTAAACCGGCAAACGACGGTCTTGGCCACTGGCTTACCTTGGCGAGGTATAGATACCCGATTGATGCACAGAAACTGCTGCCAGGCAATACCAGCCGTATTCAAAAGTTGAAGAACAACCTGATCTCTCTGTTAGACACGGCTTTTCCGGGCGCAAACCGCCTGTTTTCAAGCCCTCCGCGTACCGATGGCAGCGAGAAATGGTGGACTTCGCAGCGACATTTTGGAACTGTGAGTGCGTTTGCGTTTTATGTGAAAAAGCATTTATTTCCAAATACCAAAGGTGGTGTAAGAAATATAGCTACAACTTCAGCGAAGATAGGGCATTGGATATTTATGCTTCTGCCCGTAGTCACTTTGATGTTATGCCGAAAACTGATACTGCCAGACTTCTGGCAGAACGGGCTGTCTCTCAACTCCGGACGGCCTGTGCAGCATTGGCCGCCCTGAAACTGCAAAACTGCAAATGCGATCTTGGGCATCTTCACGCCCGGAATATCCCGTGGTGATGAGGATATTTGGTGTTGGTCCATCGCTCGGCTCACAACTTATGGCGGAGATTGGCGATGTCCGCCGTTTCCACTCCAAGACGGCGTCGGTGGCTTTTGCCGGTATTGATGCATCGCCTTACCAGTCTGGTCAAATAGATATTTACATCCGCAATTCCGCTTCGTTACAGAACTTTTCCTGCTGATGGGTGGATATCTCCCCAATGCCCCTGTAAACGAGGCTGCGCATCAATTCATGGAGAAAAAGTGCTCTGAGGGCAAGCATGACAAGGGTTACATGACGATCCCTTTTACCACACAGTCATGGTTCGATCCGGCTCCCGGACCAGATCCAGTTGGCAGCTTGTAACAGAAATTGTATCCACAGGCAGGAAAATCGGGAGCTAGTCCTGCGGCGGCAGATAGAGATCTGCGTCAAGGACTGCTTTGACAACTATCTGCTCCACAACATGGGAGCATCCCGGTATCCCATGGCAGAGCGGCTGGCAGCTTCCGGTTTCCCCGTGAAATGCGAGACAAGGAGTTGGCGCAGCATATCAGTTGTTCTTTCCGAAGAGCTGCGGAGGCCCTGGAGAAGATCCCCCAAGACCATCCAGATAGTTGAGCTGGTGCAGCTTCAGCGCAACTGTCCGGACTGGGAGGGCTCCCAATCCCCAGTGCCGGAAGTGCGATGAGGTGGCCCGGAGATACGGGAAAGAGATTGCGGTCGTGGAGCCGGTGAAGGGAGGCGCTCTGATGAACTTACCGGAGGAGGCCGCTGTGCTGCTGTACCAAGCTGATGCGACCGCCGGACCGGCCTCCTCCTGGTCCATTCGGCTCATTGCGGGGCTGGACGGGGCTTTGACTGTTTTAAGCGGCATGAGAAATCCGGAGCGATTGGGGAACAACACGGGCTACACTGCCAACCAGGAGGCGTATTATGCGGCTCTGCCCCAGACTTACAGAAAGGCATCCGACTGCATCCGCTGTGGCCTGCGGGAGAAAATTGCCCGCAGAGGCTTCCGCCCGTGATCTGCTGGAAACGGTTGCAGAAGCGTTAGAAGCGGAAATATAAAATTTCCGGTGTCCCCAGACAAAACACATTCATAAACAATTGGCTCAGAAACATTAGAAATCTATCTCGGGGCTGTCATTTTGAAGAATATATTGGGACGCCGCACCAAAAGTCCATTGGTGCGGCGTCCGATCTTATTCAATACCTGTGTAAATATTCCTATGTCCAGCCAATTACTTGCTGTGTATTGCCCCCGTAAAATCCATATCCTGCGCCTGCCAGGAACTCCAGACGGGCTGAAGGATAGACCACTCTTTACGGAACAGGGCAGGGGGGACGATGCTGTCCGTATTTACGAGACTCGGAAGGACATCCTTATTCTGGGGGGCTATCGCCGCATAGATACCATAGCCCAGCAGAGTTCCCGCTTAGATGCGGCCAACGGTCATCCACAGGGAAAAGTAGCTGTCCGGAATACCCTCCACGCCAGAAAAAATCTCATTCATCATTCTTTTATAGAAGAAAATCTGAGAAAAATCCCGGGTATGGATGGGCAAGGATGGTCCAAGTTATACTCTGGATCAGCAGTTTCTGAATCTCCGCCTGGAGCAAGCTGGTTTTATGTAATAAAAGGCACAGGATGCGAGGCCGAGATGAGACTGGGCAGAGAAGTGTTTCGGAAGGGGAGATTTGAGGATGGAAGGAGGCTGCTCCATGTCGCTGTTTGCTCAGTATGTTGGAATATCCTCGTTAAAGACCATGGAACATTTTTTTCAGTTCTTCCACATAGGGAGCGGTCAAAGGGTGAGGCGTCTGCCCCTTCTTGGTGACATAATAATGGGCCAGGATACTATCTTCTCCCTTAAGCGGGACCGAGGAAAAATGGTAGTGCTGCGGATGCTGCCAGCGGGTAGAACTGATGAAAAAAGCATCGGATTGAGCCACAATATCCTGGCTGGCAGCACTGTCGTTAATAGAGATGATGCATTTTGGGGGAGACTGAAACAGTTGAGAGATGGACTCGGAATCATCATCATAAAATCTGCCGAAATTCTCGTGGTTTTCTGCAATCACATAGGGATAGTCCGTCATACGGTCTTCCACCGGAACGGTCTCCTGAGCCTGCAGAATGGGGTGGTCCGCTCTCGTGACGATGCTGATATGGCTCTCCCCCAACAGATGGTAATCCAAGTCCTTTACGCTGCAAAGCCGCGTGATCCGATTACTGTGGGATTTCATCAGGAAGACGATCCCCAGGTCGGAGCGGCAGTGCTGCACATCATCCAGAACATCGTAAAAAGACTGTTTTTTCAGCCTGATATAGATAGAGCCGCCGTGGCCGTCTGAAATCTGCGGCCAAAGCCTTGTGATGGGCGTGCTGAGAAAGAAGGATCGCATGGAAGAGACACTGAAATACTGCTTGCGGAAGTGGCTCTTTGCATACAGATCTTCTACAAAAATTTTTTTGTCTATGATCTCGTTTGCGTAGCTCAAGAACTCCCGCCCCTCTTCCGTGACGGAAACGCCCTTTTTGGTTCGAAGGAAGATCTGGATTCCCAATTCTTCCTCCAAGGCCTTGATACTGTTGCTGACATTGCTCTGGGACGTATAGAGCCGCTCGGCGGCTTTGTTGATGGATTCGCAGTTGGCGACCTCTACCACGAAGCTGAGCTGTTGGAACGTCATGTTGGATCCTCCCTCCGTACATAATAATGCCCCCCCTAGACAGCCTCGGCATTTTCCGCCCAGTTTGCTGAGGGGCCTTTGGGATTGCTCTCCAATGTCCTGTCACAGTCCGGAAAAACGCAGAAGTCGGACAGGAGATCCGGCGTGCGCCCGGGAGAGACAGTCTCCCTGAAGTGTGCCCGTAAAGATATGAAATTCATATATTTAGTACTAACAATACCATATAAACGGATTTCCTGTCAATGTGATAAAATTAAGACAAGCAAAACAGGACAGGATCAGACAAAAAACACAATGTTTGCAGAGAGGAGCAGTACGGACAGGAAAAGAGCTGACGAGATCACCTTCAATCAGGCACAGAAGCCGCGGTAATTTTGGAAATGGAAACAACGCCTAAGGAGAAACGCCCTTGGGTATTTTTTCAAAGCAAAATACGTTTGTTCAAATTCCATAGGAAAATGAAATGTGGAGGGAATCAAGATGTTGAAATTTGCGATTATCGGAGCGGGCGCAGGCGGACAGAGCATGGCCGCCATTCTCACCAGCAAGGGCTATATCGCCAAGCTGTATGACATCGACAAGGAAAAAATCCATCGTCTGCAGGAACTCAAAACAATCAAGGTCACCGGCGTCATTGCCTGCGAGGCCGCACCGGCGGTTATTACGGACCGGATCGATGAAGTCATGGATGACGTGGACGTGATCATGGTTGTCTCTACTACGGATGCCCATAGAAGCATCGCCTATGCCTGCAAGCCCTATCTGAAGGATGGGCAGATCGTCATGCTGAATCCCGGCCACTGCGGAGGTGCTCTGGAGATCGCCAATATCCTGCGCGGCGAGGATGGCTGCGGCAAGGATCTTATCATTGCGGAGGCGGGGGACCTGATGTATGGCTGCCGCAGTTATGAGGTCGGCAATATCCTTCACACGGGCCTGAAGGTCCACGTGCCGGTGGCGACACTGCCCGCCAGTGATATCGACCGCCTGATGAAAGTGCTGGGACCCATCTTCCCCTGCCTGCAGCCTGCGGCCAATGTGCTAGAGACCGGCTTTGAGGGCGCCGGCGCCATGCTGCACCCCATCCCCAGCCTCATGAACATCAACAAGATGGATCTGGGGCAGAGCTACGACTATTACATGGAGGGAATCACCCCACATATTGCCGATATCATCTCCGCTTGCGACAAGGAGCGTGTCGCTGTATGCAGGGCGCTGGGCGTGGATGCGCTGGCGCTGGGGGATATGCTGGTCAAGACCTACAAGCTGGAGCCGAAGGACAGCCTGTATGATCTGATTCAGAGCATCGAATCCTATCGCGCTCTGCGCAACCCGACCAATACCAAGCACCGGTTCATCGTGGAGGATACCATGTCCGGCTTGGTACCTCTGGCTTCCGTGGGCCATGCATTGGGCATCCCCACCCCGATGATGGACGCCTTTGTCAATATCGCCAGTGCTGTCTGCGGTCGGGACTTCTGGAAAGAGGGACGCACCGCAGAAAAGCTGGGGATGGCCGGCAAGACGCTGGAGGAGATTCAGGAGATGGTCCGCTGACCAGCGGCTTTTGGAGGAAAAGGCATGGATGTCATAGGGGCCATGAAGGCTAGAAGAAGTGTGCGGAGCTATCTGCCCCGCAAGGTGGAACAGGAAAAACTCAATGCAGTTCTGGAGGCTGTCCGCCTGACGCCTTCCCGACATAACGATCAGAATATCCGGGTGATCGTGGTACGGGACAGTGCCTTGAAGCAGCAGATCCGCCAGCAGGCTGAGACACAGCCCATGGTGGAGGAAGCAGATGTACTTTTGGTATTCTGCGCTACGGACCGCACAGATTTTGTAATGCCCTGCGGGCAATATGGCTATGTAGTGGACATGTCTCTGGCCACAGGATTTGCTCTGCTGGAAGCGGCAGAACAGGGGTTAGATACGTGTATCATCTGTGCATTTAGAGAAGATGCGGTCAAAGATTTGCTGCATGTTCCGGCATCTGCGCGGGTCGTATCTATGGTAGCGCTCGGATATGGTGCGGACAACAGCCCCCGGAAGACAAAAAAGAATATGGAAGAAATCGTCAGCTATGACCGGTTTTAAAGGGGGCAACAAAAATGGCAGTTTCCGGTGAAAACCGGTGATTGTAAAATATGAAAAAGGAGAAGAGATGTTATGAAAAAAAAGTTGCTGCGGATTTTTTCCTCCGTGCTGTGTCTCTGCATGTTGACAACTGCATGTGGCGGCGGCACAGAAGATGCCGGAAACGGCGATGATGGGGGAGAGGCGAAAGATACTCTGACTATTGCCGTTCAGGCAGATATGGCAGACAAGGACCCTATCAACGGAAGCAGCACCAATGATACTTTGAAGATCAAGGCAAATGTTTACGAGACCCTGATCGAGCGCACAGTGCCGGAAGGAGAGTACAAGCCGCTTCTGGCCGAATCCTGGGAATTCAACGATGATGCCACTGAGCTGACAATGACTCTTCGGGAAGGCGTCATGTGCCATAACGGCGAGCCTTTGACGGCCGAGGATTGCCTCTTCTCTCTGCGCTGCCTGCGGGAGAGCTCCAACACCTCTGTTACCGACCATATGGATCTGGAAAACAGCTATGCGGTGGATGAGAGGACTTTTGTCATCGTGATGGACGAACCCTATATGCCTGTAATCGCCAACCTCTCATTCCCGACCTGCGTGATGTTCAGCCAGAAGGGATATGAGGAAGGAAACGGGGATTGGGCCAATATGGACATCGGTACCGGTCCTTATACCTGGGGCGAATGGTCTATCGGCAGCAGCGTGAGTCTGGTGGGCTTTGACGACTACTATGTGGAGGGCCAGCCTGCCATCAAGAATGTGGAATTCAGAGTGATTTCCGAAGATGGCAACCGCTACATCGAGGTGGAGACCGGCGGCGCAGATATGTGCTACAATCTTTCCGGCGTGGATATCGAGGCTGCCGAGGCCAATTCTGATGTTGTGGTATTCCGTGAGTATACGACGGACAACTGCTATCTGAGCTTCAATCTGCGGAATTCTCCCTTTGACGATGTCCGTGTCCGCCAGGCTATCGCTTATGCACTGGATATTGACGGTGCATGGGAGGTCTGCATGGACGGCGTCGGTCAGCCCGCGGAAGGCCTGCTGCCCAGCAATATTCCTGATTCCATCGCGGATGTGGACTCTCCCTATCATGTGGATTATCCGGTCTATGAATATAATCTTGAGAAGGCCAAAGAACTGCTGGCAGAGGCCGGTTACCCCGACGGGTTCTCCTGCAGATATCACGTGGGCCACATGGCTGTGCGTCAGGCCTATGGTGAGTTCTTTGCCAATGCACTGGGGCAGATCGGTATTGATGTGGAGATCGTTGCTTTGGACGCTGCCACAAACTCTCAGGCTTTGAAGGTGGAGCACAACTTCGATATTTATACCTGGGGCATCTCTGCCACCAACGGCGATATTGACTATGCGAACCGATTCTTCTACACCGATAACGCCAACAACATCTTCGGATACAGCGATCCTGAGATGGATGCCCTGATTGATGCTGCTGCTATGGAGGCGGACTCTGCAAAGCGCAGCGAACTGAATGCAGAAATCCAGCAGAAGGTGCTGGATGAATGTGTCATCGTTCCCATCTATCAGCAGGAGGATATCCACTGCTACACCAGCGATCTGCAGGGCTTCCGCAATGGCGCATTCCAGGCTCCGCTGCTGAAGTATTGCTACTTCGCGTAAAATGATTCTCCGGATTAAGGGTTTGATTTGATCCAAGGGATGGGTGGATAATACAACAATTATTCACCCATCCTATTTTTTACATGACAGTACAAAAAAGCGGTGGCCTCCGGGGCGCCGCGCTGGTTGAGTGAGGAAAACGAACCATGCTGAAATACATTATCAAGCGAATCTTATGGATCATTCCCATATTGATCGGTGTAACCATTGTTGTTTTTACAATTCTCTATTTTTCTCCTGGTGATCCTGCTTATCTGGCCTTGGGAGATAACGCCACGCCGGAAGCTGTTGAGGCATACCGCATTGAGATGGGGATCAACGGGACCTACTGGGAGCGGCTGGGAAGGACACTGCTGGGCCTGTTTCAGGGGGACCTTGGAATCTCCTACCGCTCCAGAACTCCGGTTTTGAACGAACTTCTCGTGCGCTTCTCTGTAACATTCAATATCTCCGCATGGAGCATTGTTCTGGGCATTATACTTGGAATATTCTTCGGAATCGTAGCTGCTCTGAAACAGAACACCATTCTGGACTCTCTGTGCACAGGGTGCGCTTTATTTGGAATTTCCATGCCGATGTTCTGGCAGGGCCTGATGCTGATTCTGATTTTCTCCGTTGGACTGGGCTGGCTTCCGGCTTCGGGCTACGGGAATAGCTGGACGCAGATGATCATGCCGGTGGTTGCGCTGGGCGTGAATTCCTCTGCCACTATCATGCGGACAACCCGCAGCTCCATGCTGGAGGTTATGCGGCAGGACTATATCCGCACGGCCAAGGCAAAGGGCCAGACTTATTGGATGGTAATCCTGAGCCATGCATTGAAAAATGCTATGATCCCCATTGTCACCGTAATCGGGCTGCAGCTAGGTGTTCTGCTGGCCGGCTCCATTGTCACAGAGGTGATTTTCTCCATCAATGGCGTGGGAAAGTACCTGGTGGATTCCATGAATGCCCGAGACTATGCTGCCGTGCAGGGATGTGTGCTGCTGATCGCGTTTGTCTCGGCCATTTTGAACCTGATTGTAGATATCATCTACACGTTTATTGACCCCCGCATGAAGACCATGTATGAGAGCTCCAAGAGCGGGTTCTTCCGTTTCAAGAAGAGAGGAGAGAAGAAGGCGGCATGAAAAATCACAGTATGCTCTCCGAAATCTGGAGACGTTTTAAAAAGAACAAGCAGGCGCTGGTGGGACTGATCGTTTTGATCCTTTTCGTTCTCATCGCAATTTTCGCCGATCAGATCGCACCATACGGATATGATGATCAGGATGCCAGCCGTGCCATGATCGCGCCCTGCGCAGAGCATATTTTCGGCACAGACAACCTTGGCCGGGACCAGTTGAGCCGCCTGATCTATGGCAGCCGCTATTCTCTGGCCATCGGCTTCCTGGCGGTTGGAATTTCTGTCATTACAGGCGGAATTTTGGGTGTCCTGGCAGCCTACTATCCCAAGCTGGACAATATCATTATGCGCTGTATGGATCTGTTCATGGCCATTCCCCAGATGCTGCTGGCCATGTGCATTGTCACGGCACTGGGTTCCAGCTTGTTCAACCTGATGCTGGCGGTGGGCCTGTCTTCTACGCCAAAATTCGCGCGCGTGGTGCGGGCAGCAGTTATGTCAACACGGGAACAGGAGTTTGTCGAGGCGGCCCGAGCCATCGGCGCCAATAACTGGCGTATCATTGTCCACCACATTCTTCCCAATTCTATTTCCTCTCTGATCGTGCAGGCCACGCTGGCCATGGCGGGCGCCATCATTTCCGCTTCTGCTCTGAGTTTCCTGGGATTTGGCATTCAGGCTCCGCTGCCGGAGTGGGGCGCAATGCTGTCCACCGGCCGGCGGTACATCCGGACAGAACCTTACCTCACGGTCATTCCCGGCCTTGCCATCATGGTGGTGGTCTATGCACTCAACGTTGTAGGAGATGGCCTGCGGGACTGCCTGGACCCCAGATTGAAGAAGTGAGCGGTGAAAGGAGTACGGTATGGCTGAAAATATATTGGAAGTGCACGACCTTGAAATCCGTTATGTGACAGACGAGGAAACTGTGCAGGCGGTGAATGACATCACCTTTTCTCTGGAGAGGGGCGAAAGTATCGGCCTGGTGGGGGAGACCGGTGCCGGAAAGACCACCACGGCCCTTGGAATCATGGGGCTGGTGCCGGATCCGCCAGGAGAGATCGTAAAGGGATCGATCCTGTTTGAGGGAGAGGATCTGCTGAAACTCTCAGAAAAGCAGATGCGCCGGATCCGCGGCGGAAAGATCTCCATGATCTTCCAGGATCCCATGACTTCCCTGAACCCGGTGACACGGGTAGGAGATCAGATTGCAGAAGTGATCCTGCTGCACAACAAGATCTCGAAGGCCGAGGCCCGGAAGCGTGCTATGGAGATGCTGGAGCAGGTGGGTATCCCCGGCGCCCGTTGCGACGACTACCCCCACCAGTTTTCCGGCGGCATGAAGCAGCGGGTGATGATCGCTATCGCCCTGGCCTGCAGCCCAGAGCTGCTGATCGCGGACGAGCCTACCACAGCCTTGGACGTGACGATCCAGGCGCAGGTGCTGGAGCTGATGAAAAAATTGAAGCAGGAGTATCAGACCTCCCTGATCCTCATCACTCATGATCTGGGCGTTGTGGCGAAGATCTGCGACAAGGTCGCGGTGGTGTACGCCGGGGAGATCGTGGAATCCGGAACCCTCAAGGAAATTTATACAGATAAGCGGCATCCGTATACCATCGGTCTGTTTGACTCTCTGCCGGATATTGAGAACGACGCATCTACGCTGAAAGTGATTCAGGGCATGGTACCGGACCCCGCAAACCTTCCGGATGGATGCAAGTTCCACCCCAGATGTCCCTATGCGACAGAAGCCTGCCAGACCGGAAAAATCAAGCCGGTGAAGCTTTCGGACTCTCACATGGTCCGCTGCAACCGTTTTTCTGACACGGAGGTTTGAGTATGGCTGAGATTTTAAGAGTAGAAGACCTGACAAAGTATTTTGCCACCAAAAAGGGGACACTCCATGCAGTGGATGGCGTCACCTTCGGTCTGCGGGAGGGACAGACGCTGGGGATCGTGGGAGAATCCGGCTGCGGAAAGTCTACACTGGGCCGGGTGATCCTGCACCTGCATCAGAGAACAGGCGGCCGGATTATCTTTCAGGGAAAGGATATCTCGGACGTGACCAAGGCGCAGCTGAAAGAGCTTCGCAAGGATATGCAGATCATTTTCCAGGATCCCTACGCATCTCTGAACCCCAGAATGTCCATCGGAGATATCATCGCAGAGCCTTTGAAGATCTATAAGCTCTGCAATTCCAAAGAGGAGCAGCAGAAAAAAGTCCGTGAGATCATGGATGTGGTGGGACTGGCAGAGAGAACCTATGGCCTGTATCCGCATGAACTGGATGGTGGACGCCGCCAGCGGGTAGGTATCGCCCGGGCGCTGATTCTGGATCCCAAGCTGGTGGTCTGCGATGAGCCGGTCTCTGCTTTGGACGTGTCCATTCAGGCACAGATTCTGAACCTGATGATGGAGCTCCAGAAGGAGCGGAATCTCACATATCTGTTTATCACCCACAACCTGTCCGTGGTCAAGCATATCTCCGATGATATCACGGTGATGTATCTGGGACAGATGGTAGAGAAGGCTGGATCCGCAGAGATCTTTGCCCACCAATATCATCCCTATACAAAGGCATTGATTTCTGCGATCCCGCTGCCCAAGTACAATGCGCCGGATAATCAGATCATTTTGAAGGGTGAGATCACTTCGCCTATCAACGTGACAAAGTCCTGCCGCTTCGCCCCCAGATGTGTATATGCGAAGCCGGAATGTTTTGAAAATGAGCCCCAGCTGGAAGAGATCGAAAAGGATCATTTTGTCAAATGCCATTTTGTGAGGGAGATTAATGGCCTGTGATAAATCCCGATTTAGGATCAGAAAGAGGTAAGGATGGAAAAAACGTTTGACTTTGACCACTTTGAAAGCCGCCTGCCGTGGGGGCAGGTTAAGTGGGAGCCAGCTGAACTGGAAAAGACTTTTGGAACCCAAGACGTTCTGCCCGCCTGGATTGCAGATATGGATCTGAAGACGCTTCCGGAGGTTCAGGAAGCCATCATTGAGGCAGCTAAGAACGGCATGTATGGATATACCAAAGTCACTGATGAGGTTATTGCGTCCTATCTGCGCTGGCAGCAACGGAGAAATGGCTGGAATGCGGCGGCGGACTGGTTCCGTTTTACCCCCGGTGTCGTGACAGCCATCAATCTCCTGCTGCTGTCAGAGACGGAGGAAGGCGATGAGGTCCTGATCCAGAGACCGGTGTATTATCCCTTCGCTGATTCGATACAGCAGCAGAAACGGGTTGTTGTAAACAGTCCGTTACAGCTCAGGGATGGGCGCTATGAGATCGACTTTGCAGATTTTGAGAGGAAAGCGGCATCCCCCAGATGCAGGGCCTTCGTTTTAAGCAACCCGCACAATCCGGTGGGCCGTGTTTATACGGAGGAGGAGCTCCGCAGAGTGGGCGAGATCTGCCGCAGGCATCATGTGTTTGTAATCGCAGATGAGATCCACAGCGATCTGATCTTCCCGGGCCACCAGCATATCGTGTTTGCCTCGCTGGGCCAGAACTATGCGGAAAACTGTGCCGTTTGCCATGCTCCATCCAAAACATTCAATCTGGCGGGGCTTTCTTTTTCCTGCATTATGATCCCCAATGAGGAACGCCGGAAACGATTTGACCAGATGTTCGCACGGTATTGTCGTGCCCATCCGAACTTTTTTGCCCCCGTTGCTGCAAAGGCTGCCTGGGACCACGGGGAAGCCTGGCTGGATTCATGCCTGGCTTATATTCAGAAAAATGACCAGTTCGTTCGGGAGTTTGCGGAAGATACTTGGAATGGAGACGTCAAGATCTCCCCTCTGGAGGGGACCTATCTCCAATGGATTGACTTCCGGAGACTGGAGCCGGATGCCGAAAAACTGCGCCAAAAGATGCTGTATCAGGCCCATGTGGCGATGGACGAAGGCAGTATGTTCGGCCCAGAGGGAAATGGATTTGAACGATTGAACCTGGCTGCACCCCGAAATCTGATCGAGGAGATCATGGATCGCATCGCCGCAGTATTACGGTAAGAGAACACCAATCCTAAATTACTGGAGGAGTAAACAGGAATGAAAATTTACAAAAAAAGCATGCTGATTGAGGAGAGCGACAACGTCGCAGTTGCCGTAGAGCCTATCCAGGCGGGTGAGTGCACACTAGTGGCTGGTGAGGAGATCACGGCCAACGAATATATCAAAGAGGGGCACAAAATCGCCCGCACTGATATCGAAAAAGGAGCCGAGATCATCAAGTATGGTGTACATATCGGCGTGGCCACCCAGTTCATCAAAAAGGGAGACTGGGTACATGAGCACAATGTTTACGATGACTTTGAGGAAATCAACCGGGAACAGCGTGCTTACTATCGCTCCATGGCACCGGATGCCATGGATTACACGATCCACCATAAATACAAAAAGGAAGAGTTGGGCCTGCCGGAGACGATCATGGGCTATAAGCGGGCAGACGGTTCCTTTGGGATCCGGAACCAGGTGGTGGTGATCTCTCTGGTTCAGTGCTCCAACAATGCGGCGCAGCGGATCTCTGCTGCCTGCAATGTCCCCGCCACGTTTGTCGATGCGGCTTGCGGTGAGTTTCCGGATCGCTTTGAGCGGACCCGCAGAGGATTCATCACAACCGGCACGCACCCGAACACCTTTGGCGTGGTACTGCTGTCCCTGGGGTGCCAGCAGACAGATCCTGAAGATGTGGCGGAGGAGATCCGTAAGACTGGCCGGCCGGTGGTGAATATCAGCATCCAGGCGGACGGCGGTGTCACCAAGGCCATCCAGGACGGGATTGCAGCTGTGGAGGATCTGAAGCGGCAGGCAGAGGCCCAGAAGCGCGAACCCTGCCCCCTCAGCGGACTGATTATCGGCGGCTATAACGGCGGATCTGACTGGACCAGCGGCCTGTCCGCCAATCCGGTGGTGGGTGAGGCAATCGATATGCACCTGTCCGCCGGCGGAAGAGCGGTGGAGGTTTGTGGCCGCGGCGGCTATCCCACCACAGCGGCTTCTTATGAGATCGGCATGCGCCTGATGGATATCGGAGATTTCTTCAATGAGGACTGCACCCGCAGAGGCGGTAAGGGCCTCTCCCAGGTCAATCCCACTCCCGGCAATAAGGCGGGCGGACTGACCACTATGACCGAGAAGAACCTGGGCAGCTTCAAAACCCAGGGACATCGCCGGATCCTGGGGATCCTGGACTGCGGTGATCCGGTCCCCGGCGCGGGAGCCTGGGGCATCAACCAGGCACAGGGCGCCAATGATGCCTATGCGTCCACCACGCTGGCCATGAGCGGATGCCATATCTGCCTCTTCACCACTGGGCGGGGCAACCCCATCGGCAACGCATGTATGACGACCATCAAGATCACAGGCAACCCCCAGACTGCGACGGCGCTGGAGGACATGATCGACTACTCCGCAGCTCCCATGCTGTATGGGGAACTGAGCCTGCAAGAAAGCGGCCGCGAGCTTTACGAGCTGCTTCTGCGTGTGGCCAACGGCGAGGAGACAAAGGCGGAAAAGCTGGGAGATTATAGCTGGACAACGCCCCACGGAACCAGTTACAACGGCGACTATTGATTTCTGCTGCGCAGGCCCCGGGTGGGATCGGAACAGACGACCGGAAGTGTATTCCGGTCGTCTGCGCTGATTTCCCGTGCAGACGGCCACGCTGTATGTTGCCATATAAAAGGAGAGACTGATTACGAAAAACAAAAAAACCAAAGCTATATATTTGATGCTGGTCTCATCGCTGTCCTTTTCCATCATGCAGGTATTTGTCAAATTGAGCTCTGAAGAGGTGGGGACATTTGAGCAGACCTTCTTCCGCAATCTTGTCAGCCTGATTATTGCAGCTGTTATGGTCCGACGGGAAAACCTGCAGGTTTTTCAGGAGATCAAACGAGGAGGCTGGGCGCTTTGGGGAAGGTCGTTCTTCGGCTTTCTGGGGATCGTGCTCTTCTTCTATGCGGCCGGTCACGCCCGCCAAGCGGATGTAGCTATGCTGAACCGGGCATCTCCGGTATTTGTCACACTGCTCGCCGGTATTTTCCTGAAGGAGAAGATCACTCCCGTCAAGATCGCCTCAACGATCCTGTGTCTTGTGGGCGCATATATCGCCATGCAGCCGTCCTTCGACTCCAACCCGTTCCCGCTTCTGGCGGCTTTGCTGGCAGCGGTGGTATCCGGCATGGCTTACACCATGTTGTCCTACTGTAAAAATTTCACGCACCCATCTGCGATTATCTTCCACTTTTCCGCACTGAGTACGGTCTGCGCAGGACTGATGATGCTGCCGAATCTGGTGATTCCGTCTCCAAAGGTATTCGTGATGCTTTTGCTGATCGGCGTCTTTGCGGCAGGGGGACAGTTCTTCCTGACATACGCTTATCAGCAGGCCCCGGCCTCTGAGGTCAGCATCTATCAGTATTCCGGTGTTGTGTTCACTGCCGTGTTCAGCTATGCCTTTTTGGGAGAGACCCTGAGCAAAAGCTCCATAATTGGTGGGATTGTGATTCTGGGCGCTATATTCTGGGTGTTTGAAAACACCAGGAAAGAAAAGAACACATGATTTGAAAATCTTGTGATCACATAAGCTGCAGTTCCCTACGGAATTCCAGGCTATTCACCAATAAGCAGGGAACGTCATGGCCGTGTTCAATTTTACTGAAATGACATTTACTCTTTGCATTTTGACCTGGTCTGTACATACAGAACCCGGCGCCGGGAATTCCCGGCGCCGGGTTTTTGTGCGGATTTGGTCCCTTCACGCTTGACCGGAGGGCTGCCTTTGCCTGGGGCTCTGCCGCCGGACTCCGGGACATGCCCGTGCAGCCTTGGACGGGGCGCTTTCCGCGTTCACAGCTTTTTGACGAACAGCGCACGGATGGCGTTGAGCACTGCCAGGATCATCACACCCACATCGGCGAAGATGGCCAGCCACATATTGGCGAACCCCAGGGCCACAAGCACCAGACACGCCAGCTTGATGCCGATGGCAAAGACGATGTTTTCATAGACGATCCGCAGGCACTTGCGGGAGATCCGGATGGCCTTTGCGATTTTGGCGGGATCGTCATCCATCAGGACCACGTCGGCGGCCTCGATGGCGGCATCGGAGCCCATGGCGCCCATGGCAATACCGATATCCGCCCGGCTGAGGACCGGGGCGTCGTTGATGCCGTCCCCCACGAAGGCCAGCTTTCCCCGCTCAGAGTTGTCCAGCAGCAGTTCTTCCACCTTTTCCACCTTTCCGGCGGGGAGCAACTCGGCGTAAACCTGATCGATGCCCAGGGACTGGGCCACCTGGTCTGCCACCGGCTTGGCGTCGCCGGTGAGCATGACGGTCCTATGAACACCGGCGGACCGCAGCGCCTGGACAGCCTCCCGGGCGTGGGGCTTCACCACGTCGGAGATGACGATATGTCCGGCATACTTCCCGCCGACGGCCATGTGGATGATGGTGCCTACGCTGTGACAGGGGATGTACGGCACGCCCAGCCGGTCCATCAGCTTGTCGTTGCCGGCGGCTACCTCCACGCCGTCCACTTTGGCGATGACGCCGCTGCCGCTGATCTCCTGAACATCCGTCACCCGGCTGCGGTCGATCTCCCGGCCATAGGCCCGCTGCAGGCTTTTGCTGATGGGGTGGCTGGAAGCGCTCTCCGCCAGAGCGGCGTACTCCACCAGCTTCTCGTTCTCCATCTCATGATGGTGGATGCCGTTGACCTCAAACACGCCCTGGGTCAGGGTGCCGGTCTTGTCAAAGACCACCGTTTTGGTTTGGGACAGAGTCTCCAGATAGTTAGAGCCCTTTACCAGTACGCCGGCGTTGCTGGCCCCGCCGATGCCGGCAAAGAAGCTGAGAGGGATGCTGATGACCAGAGCGCAGGGACAGCTGGCCACCAGGAAGGTGAGGGCCCGGTAGACCCAGACGCTCCAGCCGGCGGGCAGGCCCAGAAGGAGCGTCCGGGCCAGAGGGACCAGGATGGCCAGGGCCAGGGCGGCGAAACACACGGCGGGGGTATACACCCGGGCGAACCGGGAGATGAAGTCCTCCGACCGAGACTTGCGGGAGGAGGCGTTCTCCACCAGGTCCAGGATCTTGGACACCGTGGACTCGCCGAATTCCCGGGTGGTACGGATTTTCAGCAGCCCGGTCATGTTGACGCAGCCGCTGATGATCTCGTCCCCCTCCCGGACCTCCCGGGGCAGGGACTCGCCGGTGAGGGCGGCGGTATTCAGGGTGGAGGCGCCCTCCACCACAGTGCCGTCGATAGGAACCTTCTCGCCGGGCTGGACCACAATAACGGTGCCGATGGACACCTCGTCCGGGTCTACCTGCTCCAGCTTCCCGTCCTGCTCCACGTTGGCGTAGTCCGGGCGGATGTCCATCAGCTCACTGATGTTCCGGCGGCTCCGGCCTACTGCATAGCTCTGGAACCACTCGCCGATCTGATAGAACAGCATGACGGCGATGGCCTCGGTGTAATCCCCGCTCCGCTCGTACAGGGCCAGGGCAATGGCGCCCACAGTGGCCACGGCCATCAGGAAGTTCTCGTCGAACACCTGGCGGTTTTGGATGCCCTTCAGGGCCTTTCGCAGGATGTCGTAACCTGCGATCAGATAGGGGATCAGGTACAGCCCAAACCGCATCCAGCCTGTGACGGGGAGAACATGCAGGACAGCCAGCAGGGCCGCCGCTGTCAGAATGCGGATCAGCATGATTTTCTGCTTTTTATTCATGAGGTTCACTTCCGATCTGAGCCGCTCCGTGCGGCTGATAATTCAATAAACGTTTAATTGTTTTGGGAAAGAAAACACCCCGCCTCCGGAGGGGGTGCTTTCCTGAAAAACGCGCTTACAGGTAGATTTCGCAGTCGTCCTCCACCTTTTTGCAATTTCTGCGGACCTGCTCCATCACGGCCTTGGGGTCCTGCCCCTCCGCGAATTCCACGATCATCTTCAGCGCCATGAAGTTCACGGTGGCGCTCTGGACGCCTTCGGTCTTCCGGGCGGCCTCCTCCATCTTGTTGGCGCAATTGGCGCAGTCCACATCGATCTTATAGGTTTTTTTCATATAAAAGTCTCCCTTCAGCAATTGAGCAAAACGATTAAGCAATTATTTAATCTATGGTCTTATCATACACGGGGCGGCCCCCCAAGTCAACGGGGGAGGGAGAGAATCTTCCGATTGGGCAAAAACTCCTTCCGATTGGGCCAATGCGGGGCGGCATATTTTCGCTCTTCCAGAATGGCGCGGGGTGTGGTAGAATACAAAACCAGAAGGAGGGACGACCGATGGAAGAAAAGAAGCTGCCCCACGACCATGGACAGTCCATGGAGCGGGAGCTGGAACAGATGCCCAGCGTGGACGATTTCCAGACAGTGGCTGACATCTTCAAACAGCTGGGGGACGGCAGCCGCATCCGGATTTTTTGGCTGCTGTGCCACTGTGAAGAGTGCGTCATCAACCTCTCCTCCATGGTGGAGATGAGCTCCCCGGCGGTGTCCCACCACCTGAAGCAGCTGAAGGCCGGCGGCCTGATCGTCAGCCGGCGGGACGGGAAAGAGGTCTACTATAAGGCTGCCGAGACGGAGCGGGCCCAGCTGCTGCACCACATGATTGAGGCGATGGTGGAGATTGCCTGCCCCTCGGCGTGAGGTGGGAAGGAGCGGCGGAATGAAGCAAGCGGATTGCCTGCGGATGGCTCTGGCGGAGCTGCCGCAGGGGACTATGGAGATCGTGGGGCGCCCTGCGGCCGAACCTGGGGTTTTGTTCACCGGGACATTTCAGGGAGAGACGGATGGACGGGGACGGATGGAGGTCTACCCGGTCTTTCCGGGGGTGGAGGCGTCCTTCAACACGGTCCTGGGCACCTATGCCGCCTTCCGGCACGAGGCGGCCCGGTCCACGCTGGAGATCAACCACTGCCGCCTGGGCCGGGTGGGCTGGGACCTGCGGGACGGCATGTCGGTCTATCTGGGGGAGGGCGATCTGTCCCTCCACAGTGCGGACTGCTGCGCGGATTCTGTGATGCACTTCCCGGCGGAGATGTACGCGGGGCTGATGATCTGCGTGGATTTGACCCATCTGGCGGAGTCGCCGCCCCCCATCTTGGCGGAGGCGGACTTCCAGGCCGAGAGGCTGGCGGAAAAATTCTGCGGAGGCGGGACCTTCGCCCTTCCGGCGGGACCGGAGCTGGAGGAGATCTTCCGGCCCCTGTACCGGCAGCCGGAGATGCGGCGGCTACCCTATCTCCGGCTGAAGCTCCAGGAGCTGCTGCTGTATTTGGAGGGGCTGGAGTCCGGCGGGCGGGAGCTGACCCGGTACGGCTCCCAGCAGACGGCGCGTATCCAGGAGATCCACGCATTGCTGACCGAGCACCTGGACCGGCGGTACACCATTGAGGAGCTCTCCCACAGGTATCTGCTGAACACCTCCACCTTGAAGGAGGTGTTCAAGGCGGTGTACGGCCTGCCCATCGCCACCTATATGAAAGAGTACCGGGTGCGCAGGGCCATGGAGCTGCTGCGGGAGAGCGGCGGGAGCATCGCCGCCATCGCGGCCGCCGTGGGCTACGAGAGCCAGGGGAAATTCACCCGGGCATTCAAGGATGTGACGGGACAGCTCCCCACGGAGTACCGGCGGGAGCACCGGGGCTGACCCCGGAGTGAGATAGACGACCGGTTCCGCCGGTCGCCGGAGAGGAGGAGCGGAAGATGGCAGCAGACAGCGGGACTCGGACACTGGTCCGGCCCAGAAGGCGGATCGCCTCCCTGGATGCCCTGCGGGGCCTGACGCTGGTGAGCATGATCGCCTATCACGCCTGCTGGGACTTGGTGTATCTGTTCCACGCGGACTGGGATTGGTACCGGGGCACCGGCGCGTACATCTGGCAGCAGAGCATCTGCTGGACCTTTATCCTCCTCTCCGGATTTTGCTTCAGCCTGGGGCGGCGGCCCCTCCGGAGGGGACTGACGGTGTTCGGCTGCGGCTGGGTGGTGACGCTGGTGACGGTGCTCTTCATGCCGGAGGAGCAGATCTGGTTCGGCGTGCTGACGCTGATCGGCTCCTGCATGTTGCTGATGGTCCCACTGGAAAAACTGCTGCGGCACGTACCTGTGGGGGTGGGCCTCGCCGCCAGCGCGGCCTTGTTCACCCTGCTGCGGAACGTGAACCAGGGGACGCTGGGATTTGAGGACTGGACGCTGGGAACGGTACCGGAGGGACTTTACCGTAATCTGCTGACGGCGTACATAGGATTTCCGCCGCCGGACTTTTTCTCCACGGATTATTTCTCCCTGCTGCCCTGGCTGTTCCTGTTCCTGGCGGGGCATTTTCTCCGCCGCCTGCTGGCCGGGCCGATGGAGCGGCTGGATCCGGACGCGCTCCGGTGTCCGCCCCTGTGTGCCTTGGGCAGGCAGTCCCTGCCGGTATATATGCTCCACCAGCCGATAGTCTATGGGGTGCTGCTGGGCGGGGCTGCCCTGCTGGGACGGTGATATGGGACAGAATTTAGATGATGTCCTATACCGCTCCTCCGGGTGGGGGAGCGGTTTTTCTTGACGGGCCTCTGGGAGCGTCATATAGTAAACAAATGAAGAATGCCGGAGGCGAACTCCGGCACGGGAGGTTTGACAGGCATCGCGGGAAAGGACAGGTCATGCTGGAGAAAGCGGGAAAAAACAGCGGAGACAACAGGCGGGACAACCGCGGATTGGTCCTGCGCATGGTTGCCACCGGCGCATGCCGGACCCGGCGGGATCTGGTGGTGAGAACGGGCTTGAGCAAAATGACCATCTCCAATATCGTGGGTGAGATGATCGACGGGGATGTCCTGCGAGAGAGCGAGGTGGTGTGCAGCGAGGAGCCGGGGCGGAACCCCGTGCGCCTCCGGCTCTCACCCGAAGCGCCGAAGGCAGCGGGCGTGGCGTTCCTCCCGGGCCGTTGTGAGAGTGTTCTGTGCGGGCTGGACCTCCGGGTATTCCGGCGGGCTGGCACGGACCTGCCGAAGGACGCTCCGGAGGCGGTGCGGCGGGAGACCGCTCTCAGGCTGTTGGACAAGATGCTGTCCGGGACGGCTGGTGTACGGGCCATCGGCTTGGCGGCGGACCTGCCCTGGCGGCCCGGCGGGGAGCAGATGTGTCCCTCGGAATCCGTGCGTCCGGCAGTCCGGGAGCGGTACGGCCTCCCGGTATTCCTGGAGGACACCTGCCAGAGCGCTCTGCTGGTGGAGAGCCTGTTCGGCAGGGCCCGGAACTGCCGGGACGTGCTGTTTGTCAGCCTGGGGGACCGGGTGGGCAGCGCGGTCCTCAGCGGCGGGCAACTGTGCAGGGGCCGGGGAGGACGGCCCCTGGGGCTGGGCCATGTCACCATCTGCGCCGGTGGCCGTCCCTGCCGGTGCGGCGGCCGTGGCTGCCTGGAGCTGTACGTTCGTTCGCCGGAGGTGCTGAAAAAACTGTATCATCGAACGGGACTGGAGGCTTCCTACGCCGATTTCTGCCGGATAACCGGCAGCGGGGAAGTAGACCGGGTGTTCCGGGAGACCGTGGACTTTCTGGCTGCAGGGATCGCCAGCGCCCTGAATCTGCTGAACAGCGAACTGGTGTTGCTGGGCGGCGACGGACTCTGCTGGACCGACCGGCACGTGGCGGATCTGGAATCCGCCATCGCCCGCCTGCGCCCAGCGGATGGGGGCGGCAGAGTCCTGGTGAGAAAGCCGCGCTTCCTGGGGGAGGGAGCGCTTCTGGGGGCGGCCTGCGGCGGGATCGCCCGGATCTTCTCGGGGGAGCTACCTCTTCAAAACGGGTGATTTCCCGGGGCGGCTTGCCGCAATATCGGAAATCCCACAAAAAGTACATTTTTCTCCTATAAAAACATCAGCTAAACGATTGACATTGAACGCTGGAAATGGTTTAATAATCGATGCGAATGATTGCAAAACCACCTCAGACAAGGAGGACCACTGGTGGACCTTTACAGCGTTGGCGAGATGCTAGTTGACTTTTTGCCGGGCAGTGAGCCCGGAAGCTATATTCGAAACGCCGGGGGCGCCCCTGCAAATGTGGCCATCGCCGCCGCCCGGAACGGGTTGGAGGCGGCCATGTGCTGCTCTGTGGGGGATGACGACTTCGGGCGGTACCTGCTGGGCACCCTCCGGGAAAACAGGGTGCGCTGTATCCGGCGGGAGCCCTGCCGGGAGGCGGTCACCACCATGGCGTTTGTCTCTTTGACGGAGGAAGGGGAGCGGAGCTTCACCTTTGTCCGCAAGCCTGGAGCGGATATGTTCCTTCGGGAGGAGGACGTACGGGAGGCGGACATCCGGGACACGGTGATCGTCCACGCCGGGTCGTGTTCTCTCTCCGCCTCCCCAGCGGCAGAGGCCACAGCCAAGGCCCTGCACCTGGGTCGGGAGATGGGCAGGCTGGTGAGCTTTGATGTGAATTACCGGGACATGATGTGGAACGGCAGTCAGGAGGCCTGCGCCGCAAAGGTGCGGGAGATCCTGCCGGACGTGGATCTGCTGAAGATCTCAGAGGAGGAGGCCGATATGCTGGGGGGCGAGGCGGAGCTGCCCGCCCTTATGGAGCGGTACGGATTGACGCTGGTGGTGCTGACCCTGGGCGGTCAGGGTGCCAGAGGATATTTCCGGGGGCGGCGCCTCGCTGTCCCGGGTCGGCGGGCCCACTGCGCGGATGCAACCGGCGCCGGAGACGCCTTCTGGGGCGGAATGCTGTCTCAGATGCGATTCCGGGGTGTCACCCAGGCGGAGCAGCTGACGGAGCCGCTGGTGCAGGAGGCGCTGGAGTACGGCAACGTCAGCGGATGGCTCTGTGTTCAGGGCAGAGGGGCGATCCCCTCCCTGCCCACCCGGCAGGAGATCGAGCGGCATCTGGTGTAAATGCGGGATTTTTACCGAAAACCGGGAAAAATTTATTGACAAAAAGAAGACGGGCTTTTATAATAAAACGTGCAAGGGAGCTTCCGCGAGGAGGCTGAGATGAGGGGCCGGTCCCTCGACCTGACCTGATGTGGGTAATGCCAACGTAGGGACGCAGCACAAGCTATTCGTGCGGAGTCTCTTCCGCACGGAAGAGATAGGATTGGAGCGAAGGCGGGGTGTCCCAAAGGGGACCCCGCCTTTTTGCATGGGGGCGGACCGGCCATTGGATAGGAGGAATACGAATGAGAACGACACAGCGGCTGTACGAGGCCGCCCATCCCATCTGGGAGCAGTGCCATGACCATCCCTTTGTCCGGGGGATTGGAGACGGCAGCCTGGACCTGGAGAAGTTCCGGTGGTTCCTGCTGCAGGACTATCTGTACCTGTTCGACTACGCCCGGGTGTTCGCCTACGGTGTAGTGAAGGCCCGGGACCCCGGCCTGATGCGGACCTTCTCCGCCAATGTGGACGCGATTCTGGGCGGGGAGATGAAGGTCCACCGGGCCTACATGGCCCGGTTGGGCATCACGGAGGAGCAGGTGTTTTCTGTCCAGCCGGCCCTCTCCAATTTGTCCTATACCCACTACATGCTCTCCTGTGCCGCCGCGGGCGGGCCGGCGGAGATCATCGCCGCCATCCTCTCTTGCTCCTGGAGCTATGCGGAGATCGGCACGCGCTTGGCGGCCATCCCCGGCGCGGCGGACCACCCCTTCTACGGCGAGTGGATCCGCAGCTACGCGGGGGAGGACTACCAGAAAACCAACGACGCGCTGGTGGAGCTGATGGACACCCTGGCGGAGAGCTGCACGGAGGCGGAATACCAGCGGCTGGAGGAGATCTTCATCAACTGCAGCCGGTATGAGCTGGGCTTCTGGGAGATGGCCTGGACGCTGGAGCGATGACCATGCTGGAATTTCAGAACGTCTCCTATCAGTACCCCAGCGAGGACTTCGATATCATCGACCACCTGAGCTTTGCCGTGGAACCCGGCTCCTTCCACTGCATCATCGGCATCAGCGGCTGCGGAAAGAGCACCATCTTCCGCATGACCAACGGACTGCTAAAGCCCAAGGCGGGGACCATTCTGGTGGAGGGGAAGTCCATTGTGGGACGCAAGCACTACTGCGGCTATATGCCCCAGAAGGACCTGCTGTTCCCCTGGCGAACCGTGGGAGAAAATGTGGCGCTGCCCTTGGAGATCCAGGGGGAGCTGACCCGTGCGGAGCGCCGGGACCGGGCGGAGGCGGCGCTGGCCGACGTGGGACTTGCCGGCTGCGGCAGCAAGATGCCAGACGAGCTCTCTGGCGGGATGCGGCAGCGGGCGGCCTTTGCCCGCACCATGCTGACGGGCTGCGACCTGCTGCTGCTGGACGAGCCCTTCTCCGCCCTGGACTTCCTCACCCGGATCTCCATGCAGGAGTGGCTGCTGGACCAGTGGCAGCGGCACAAGAGGACCATCCTCTTCATCACCCACGACGTGGAGGAGGCGCTGTTCCTCTCCTCCAGCGTGCTGGTGGTGGAGCGCACCCCCATCCGGGAGCTGGCGGAGATTCCGGTCCCCGCGTCCTTCCCGCGGGACCGCTCCTGCCTCAAACTGCCGGAGATGGTGGAGCTGAAGGAGCATCTCATCGACCTTCTGCGAAAGCAGGTGACCCCATGAAAAAGGCCTGTAAAGCAAATCTACCTGCCATGATTTTTCTCTTCGCCCTGTTGATTCTCTGGCAGGCGGGGGCCATGGGATTAGACGCGGCCTATATCCTGCCGTCTCCCACCCAGATCCTGGCGAAGCTGTGGGAGCTGCGGGATGTCCTCTTCACCGTTCATCTGCCCGCCACCATGCTGGTGACGGCCATCGGCCTGGGGATCTCTCTGGTGCTGGGCCTGGCCCTGGCGGTGGTGATGGACGAGAGCGACCTGGTCCGCAAGATGATCTATCCCATCGTGGTGGTGTCCCAGACCATTCCCACCACCGCCATCGCACCGCTCTTTGTGCTGTGGTTCGGCTACGGCATCTGGAGCAAGGTGCTGGTGACAGTGCTCATCACCTTTTTCCCCATCACCATCACAGTGTACGACGGGCTCCGCTCCGCCAAGACGGAGATGGCGGAGCTGCTGGAGACTTACGGTGCCACGAAGAAGGACATCTTTTTGAAGATCAAGGTGCCCTGCGCCCTGCCATACTTCTTCTCCGCCGTCAAGATGGCGGTGCCCATGAGCATCATCGGCGCGGCCATCGGCGAGTGGTTGGGGGCCAAGAGCGGCCTGGGCTACTTCTCCCGCCGCATGATGACCCAGTTGGACGGCGCCGGGGTGTTCGCCCCTATTGTGCTGCTGTCCGCGGCGGCCATCCTGGCGGTGGCCGTTGTGAACCTGCTGGAAAAGCGGTTCGTCCGCTGGAGGGGAGAGTCCTGAAACCTGCGGGGCGGGCCCCGCAGGAATCACCTGGATCCAGTTTATAAAGAAAGGAAGATTGATGATGAAACAGAAACTTGCGCTGTTGCTGACGGCGCTTCTGCTGCTCACCGGCTGCTCCTCCGGCGGAAGCGGGGACACGGCGGACGGGCAGGACGATGGAGAGCTGGAGACCATCGACGTGGTGCTGGACTGGTATCCCAACGCCGTCCATGCTTTCCTCTACGAGGCGGAGGAGAAGGGCTACTTTGCGGAGGAGGGCCTGCAGGTGAATATCCTGTTCCCCTCTAACGCCAGCGATCCCCTGACCATGACGGCGGCGGGCCGGGCGGATATCGGCTTCTACTATCAGGAGGACACCATCATCGCCAAGGCCAATGAGGACGTGCCGGTGAAGGTGCTGGGAGCTGTGGTCCAGCAGCCCATCAGCATCGTCTGTGCCCTGGCGGAGAAAAACATCAAGACCCCGGAGGACCTGATCGGCAAGACCATCGGCTACTCCGGCACCCGCTTCGGCGAGGTGGCGGTGGGCCAGATGTTGGAGACTGTGGGCGCCACGCTGGATGACGTGGAGTTGATCGACGTGGGCTTTGACCTGATGAGCGCCATGACCACCGGAAATGTGGACGCCACCTTCGGCTGCTTCATCAACCACGAGGTTCCTGCGCTGGAGGAGGAGGGCTTCGCCGTGGACTACATGGAGGTCATGGACTACGGCGTACCCAACTACTACGCGCTGATGCTGGTGACCGGCGAGGACCAGCTGGAGGCCAACCGGGACAAGTACACTCGGTTCCTGCGGGCCTGTCAGAAGGGCTTTGCCGATATGCAGGCGGACCCGGAGGAGGCATTGGGGCTCCTGTTGGCCAACCAGGACGAGGAGAACTTCCCCTTGACGGAGTCCGTGGAACGGCGAAGCTTTGATGTGCTGCTGCCCATCATGGAGACGGCCGACGCGCCCTTCCTGTCCCAGGACGTGTCCGTGTGGCAGGAGAACATCGACTGGCTCCAGAAGGTGGGCATGATCGACGCCGCCTTCGATCCGGCGGAGGTCATGGTGGACCTGCTGGCGGAGTGAGGCACGGCCGATGGAGGATGCCAAGAGACAGACACTGGCCCGGATCGTCCGGGCCGGGGCGGAGGAGATGCTGCCCCGCCAGCTGGCGCTGCTGGAACAGATCTGCGCCATCGACAGCGGCACCGGCAATGAGGCGGGCAACGCCGCCGTGACCGGGCTGCTGGAGCCGGTGCTCTCCGAGCTGGGGGCCCGGACAGAGCGGGTGACGGAGCCTGGTCTGGGGACCCATCTGGTGGCCCGGGTGCGGCCGGAACAGCCCCGGGGAAAGGTGCTGCTGGCCGCCCACCTGGACACGGTGTTCGGCCCCGGCTTTGCGGAAAAGCACCCCTTTCATATTGAAGGGGAGTGGGCCCACGGCCTGGGGGCCGGGGACTGCAAGAGCGGCGTCCTTATCTCCCTGTTCGGGGCGCTGATTTTGAAAAAGGCGGGCCTGCTGCCCCCCTGGGAGCTGACGTACCTTTTCACCTGTGACGAGGAGACCGGCTCCCGGTCCGGCCGCAAGGTCTACGCCCGGGAGGCGCAGGACGCGGCTCTGGCCCTGGTGTTCGAGGGCGGCCGGGAGCGGGACGGACGTCCCCGGTTTGTCACATCCCGCCGGGGGGTGATTCTGGGAACCGTCGACGTGGCGGGGCGGGAGGCCCATGCGGGCAAGGCGTATCTGGAGGGCCGCAGCGCCGTGCTGGAGCTGGCTCACCAGATCATCCGGCTATACAGCTTCAACGACTATGAGAAGGGCATCTACTACAATGTGGCGCCCATCTCCGGCGGACGGCCCAACGGCGTGGTGGCCGGAGAGGCCCGGGGGGAGTTCTGCGTGGCCGGGATTCCGGAAAACGCGGACTTCCCGGTGATCCAGGCCAGGCTGGACAGCATGGCGGACCAGGTGACGGTGGAGGGCTGCCGGGTGCAGGTCACCTACCGGACGCTGTTCCCCGCCATGGAGCGGAACGCCGCCAATCACAGCGCCTATCTCCGGGCGGCAGAGGCGGCGGAGCTGCTGGGTTGGGAGCCGGAGGAGATCGCGGACCCCACCGCCACCGACGGGGCCTATCTCTCCACTTACGGCGTCCCCACGGTGGACGCCCTCTCCGCCATCGCAGAACAGATCCACACCACGGAAGAGCGGGTGCGCATCCCCTCCATCCGGGACAGGACGGCCCTGTGTGCGGCGATGCTGGGCCTGCTGGGATAACGCCCCGCAAAGCGGGCAAGTGCAAGAGACTGGGAAGGGAGCCCCTTCCCGGTCTCTTTTTCGGCGGGGGCAGACGATTCCCAAAGACGCATATCCCGCCCGGTCGGCGCATAGAGTTTGGAATAGATTCCGACAGGGGAGGGAGCGTCATGGCGGCACGGCACGTTGGGCGGCGGATCGGCACCGTCTCGTCCCAGCATCGGGCGGCGGAAAGGCGGCGGCGGAGTACCCCGGCTGCGCCGCACAGGGTCCAGCGGGGAAAACGGGAAACTCTGACTCCGGGAGAGCGGCGGCATCTGATCCAGCTGGTGGCCTGCGGCAGCATCTTTGTGCTGCTGGTGGCGGTGAAGCTCCTGCTGCCGGGACGCATGGCCCAGGTGAATGCCAAGCTCACCGGAATGCTGGAACAGAACATCGATGTGCAGGCCGTGTTCTCCGCTGTGGGGCGGGCCGTGAGCGGCGAAGCGGATGTGGACGTGGCCCTTCAGGATATGTATCAGGCGGTGTTCGACCCTCAGGAGGATTCCGCCGTGGAGGTGTCAGCCCCGGCAGGGGGAGAGGCGGTGTCTCTCCAGCTTCCTGCGGCCATCGCGCCCCTGCGGGCCTTCCGGACCGGGACCGGCAGCAGCGACGGCTGGCTGGATCTGCCCGCAGCAGCATCCCAGACGGCAGAGACCGCGCAGACAGCAGAGGCCGATCAGACAGCGGAGACTGCGGAAACCGCATCCCAGGGCGCGGCGGAGGCGTCTACCCTGGCCTACGTCCTCTACTCCGACCAGAACCTGCCGGACAACGTGTGCCTGGAACAGGCCCTGCTGGGCTTTGATTACTGCACCCCGGTGATGGGCACCCTCACCTCTGATTTCGGCTACCGGGAGCACCCGGTGGAGGGAGAGGAGCGGTTCCACTATGGTATTGACATCGGCGCCGCCGCTGGGACGGAGATCGGCTGCTTTGCCGACGGTACCGTCACCGCCGTGGGGGAGAGCAGCAGCTACGGCAAGTACATCACCGTTGCCCACGAGGGGGGCTACTCCACCCTGTATGCCCATTGCAGCCGGATTATCGCCTCCTCAGGCGCCTCTGTGAAGGAGGGGGACGTGATCGCAGAGGTGGGGGAGACCGGCGTGGCCACCGGGCCTCATCTGCACTTCGAGCTCCATGAGGGCAGCCAGTACCTAAATCCCATCTACTATGTCTCGCTGGCGTGACCGGATTCGGATTTCCGGCGGCTTCTGGCTGCTGGCGGCCTGGTTCACACTGGTGAACGGCTGGCAGCTGCTGGCGGTGATCCTCTCCGCCGCGGCGCTCCACGAGCTGGGACACCTGCTGGTGCTGCGGCTGCTGGGGGCCCGGGTGCGGGAGCTGCGGGTCAGCGTCTTTGGGGCGGAGCTGATGACTTCCGCCGCCCGCCTGTCCTATCCGGGGGAGATCGCGGCGGTGCTGGCGGGGCCAGCAGTGAATCTGCTGTGCGCGCTGGTTCTGGGGGGCGCCCACGCCTGGGTGGCGGCGGGAGCCCATCTGTCACTGTGCCTCTTCAACCTGCTGCCGGTGCGGCCCCTGGACGGCGGCCGGGCGCTGTATCTCGCGGCCGCATGGCTGGCGGGTCCCTCCGCCGCGGAGCGCATCGCCTGCTGGGCGGGGGGCACGACGGCGCTGGCTCTGGGCGGCCTGGTACTGTGGCTGATCGGGCGGACCGGCGGGAGCCTGTGGCTGCTGCCGGCTGCATTCGGCCTGCTGGCGGCGGCTCTTCGGGAACTGCACGGCAGAAAGGCGGATTTTTTGTAAAAAATACTTGCATTTTCCTCCTGGCCGTGGTATCCTATTACGGCTACAAAGGGTGGTCCTCTGCCGTGCACACGCCGGAGTGCGTTGATGTGCCTTTGAGAGAAGCGGCATGAACACCTATTATTTAGGAGGAACATCCATGGATCTGATTAAGGAACTGAACAAAGAGCGTCTGGAAGCGGAAGTGACCCCCGTCAAGGTGGGCGACACGGTCCGGGTGCACGTGAAGGTCAAGGAAGGCTCCCGTGAGCGTATCCAGGTCTTCGAGGGCACCGTCATCGCCAAGAAGCACGGCGGCATCACCGAGACCATCACCGTGCGCCGCATCTCCTACGGTGTCGGTGTGGAGAAGGTCTTCCCCGTGCACTCTCCCTCCATCGACAAGATCGAGGTGGTCCGCAATGGTGCTGTGCGGCGTGCCAAGCTGTACTATCTGCGCGGCCGCGTGGGCAAGGGCGCCAAGGTCAAGGAAAAGCTGTGATCCAAGACGAAAGAGAGGCGAAAGCCTCTCTTTTTTCTTGTCACACAAAATTTCCCCGGCATCTTGTGATTTTGACGGTTCTTTGATATACTAGCATACGTTATTGTGAAAAACTGCGGTGCTGGAGGAGGCGGTCACGTGCGGGGAGGAAAACGGCTCAACAGGGACGCGCTTTCCCTCCGCGGGCTGTACGAGTGGGTGCAGGTGCTGGTGTGCGCCGTGACAGCAACGGTGCTGCTGTTCACCTTTGCGGCGCGGGTGGTGCTGGTGTCCGGCCCCTCCATGCGGGAGACGCTCCAGCATCAGGACTGCCTGCTGGTGATGAACGCCCACCTGTGCGGTGGATTTGAGGCCGGGGACATCGTCATCATCCGGAAGGAGAGCTTCAAGGACGGGGAGCCCATCGTGAAGCGGGTGATCGCCACAGAGGGCCAGACGGTGGACATCGACTTTACCGCCGGTGCCGTCTATGTGGATGGGCAGCTGCTGGAGGAGGACTACATCCGCCAGCCCACCTATCTGGAGGAGGGGCTGGAGTTCCCTGTCACCGTGCCGGAGGGCTGCGTCTTTGTTATGGGCGACAACCGCAACGACAGCGATGACAGCCGGGATCCGGAGCTGGGGCCGGTGGATACCCGGCAGATTTTGGGCCGGGCGGTGTTCCTGTTGTTCCCAGGCGTGACGGCAGACACCGACAAGCGGGACTTCGGCAGGATCGGCCCGCTGACATAAGAGCAAGGAGACCTCCGGCGGGGGGCTTTCCATCAACAGGGGCGAAAGCGCCCGCGGAGGTTTTGCAGACATGTGGAAGAAAGAGAAGAAGCAGGAGACGCAGGAGGTGTCTCCGGAAAAGGAGGAGGGCCGGGACCTGTATGAGTGGGCCCAGGCGCTGGTGTGCTCCGTGCTGGCGGTGGTGCTGCTGTTTACCTTCGTCATCCGGCTCATCGGCGTGGATGGACACTCTATGGTGCCCACCCTGCAGGACGGAGACCGGCTGCTGGTGCTGAACGCCATGCTGGACAACGACTATGAGTACGGCGACATCGTGGTGCTGCGGAAGGACACCTTTCTGGAGGAGCCCATCGTGAAGCGGGTGATCGCCACGGAGGGCCAGACGGTGGACATCGACTTTGTCTCCGGCGCCGTCTATGTGGACGGGGAGCTGCTGGAGGAGGACTATATCAACGAGCCCACCTATGTGGAGGAGGGGACGGAATTTCCCCTAACGGTGCCGGAGGGCTCCATTTTCGTCATGGGCGACAACCGAAACCACTCCAGCGACAGCCGCAGCAGCGACCTTGGCACGGTGGACACCCGGTATGTCATCGGCAAGGCGGTGTTCCTGCTGTTTCCCGGCGCGGACGAGGCCACCGGGCAGCGGGACTTCGGCCGCATCGGCCCCATTGCGGGGATCGACTGAGCCACGGGGACAGCTTCCTGAGAAGAATTGATTGGGCGCCGCCCGCCGGGGCGGCGTGAGGTAGGACTATGAATATTCAATGGTATCCCGGTCACATGACCAAAACCCGGCGGATGATCGCCGAGCAGATCAAACATGTGGATGCAGTGTGCGAAATCGTGGACGCCCGGATTCCTGTGTCCAGCCGGAACCCGGATGTGGACGAACTGACGGCGGGGAAGCCCCGGCTGGTGGTGCTGAACCGGGTGGACCAGGCGGACCCGGACGCCACGAAGCGGTGGGCGGCCTGGTTCCGGGCAAAGGGGTACGCGGTGATGGAGTCTGACGCCAAGAGCGGCGCCGGGACAAAGCAGTTTGCCGCTGCTGTCAAGACGCTTCTTGCGGACAAGCTGCGCGCCTATGCGGAAAAGGGGCAGAACCGGGTGGTCCGGGTGATGATTTTGGGCGTGCCCAACGTGGGCAAGTCCACCTTTATCAACAGGATCGCCGGCCGCAAGACTGCCAAAACCGAGGACCGGCCCGGTGTCACCCGGGCCAAGCAGTGGGTGCCCATCGACCGCGGGCTGGAACTGCTGGATACCCCCGGCATTCTGTGGCCCAAGTTTGAGGACCAGAGCGTGGGGCTGAACCTGGCCTACACCGGCGCGGTGAAGGACGAGATCCTGGACATGGAGACCCTGGGCTGCCACCTGATGGCGTACCTGGGCACCAACTATCCGGAGGCCCTGAGGACCGGCTACAAGCTCCCGTCCCTGCCGGAGCGTCAGGACGGCGAGGAGGACGTGGCCTGGGGCTACCGCCTGCTGGAGGCCGTCGGGAAAAAGCGGGGCTTTCTGATCTCCGGCGGCGAGGTGGACACGGAGCGGATGGCCAAAATCCTGTTGGACGAGTACAGAGCTGGCAAGCTGGGACGCTTCACACTGGAAATGCCGGAGGAGACGGAACAGCCTGCAGCGTCAGAATGAGGGAAGCGCGCCTATGAATTGCCCGTCTTGCGGAAAAGAGATGGAGCGGGGGAGCCTTTATACGGAGCTGGGGCGGGGCCTTTTCTTCCTGCCGCCCGGCGGAAAAGTGGGATTCTGGGATACGAAGCGCAGTGTGGAACAGCACGGCGGGATTGTTTTGGATGGCCCGCATCATATACGGGGGAGCGACCGCGCAACTGTACATGGCTATGTCTGCCGCGCCTGCAAAAAGATCCTTCTGGAGTATTGACATCACTTGGCGGGAATCGCGGAAAGCGAAGGAACCTGCCCTGCGAGGAGGGGGGCATATCCATGAACTGCCCTGTCTGCGGAAAAGAGATGGAAAAGGGCCATGTCATCACCAAGAACAGCATCGGTCTTTTTTTCATGCCGGGAGAGAAAGACCTCCGCACGTTTTATACGAGGCGGAACATCGAGGCAGATGGCGGCATTGTGCTGGACGGACCGATGACGTTCCGCTACAACCGGACATGGCTTCCCGCCTGGGTCTGCCGTGGCTGTAAGAAGATCGTCATGGAGTATTGGTAGGATGGAAATGGACCTCTGGACCTATGAGCGTGAACAATGGAATAGTGGTCTCACGGCCCTCTGCGGAGTGGACGAGGCAGGAGCCGGGCCCCTGGCGGGGCCGGTGTACGCCGCTGCCGTCATTCTGCCCCGGGAGATCGGTTTTCCTGGCCTCAACGACTCCAAAAAGCTGACGGCGAAGAAGCGGAATGTCCTGTTCGACCAGATCACCGCCACGGCAGAGGCGTACAGCATCGCCTTTGTGACGGCGGAGGAGATCGACAGTTTGGATATCCTCAACGCCCGGATGCTGGCTATGAACCGGGCCATTGAGGGGTTATCCATTCGGCCGGACCTGTGCCTCATTGACGGCAACCGGGACCATGGCAGCAGCGTCTCCATCACGGCGCCCCACATGTGCCTGGTAGGCGGGGACGGGAAGAGTGCCTCCATTGCGGCGGCCTCCATCCTGGCCAAGGTCAGCCGGGACCGGTATGTGACCGGCGTGCTGGACCGGGAGTATCCCCAGTACCAGTTTGCCAAACACAAGGGCTATGGGACGAAGCTCCACTATGAAATGCTGGATCGGTACGGCCCCTGCCCTGCCCACCGGCGGACTTTTCTGAAGAAGTGGGAGGCCCGGCGCACATGAATACCACCAAGGCCCTGGGGGACCGGGGCGAGGCCGCAGCGGCACAGTACCTGCGGAAGAGGGGCTGCCAGTTGCTGGCAAGCCAATGGCGCTGCCGGTACGGAGAGCTGGATCTGGTGGCCCGGGACAGAGACGGCACCATCTGCTTTGTGGAAGTAAAGCTGCGCAGCGGCAGCTTCGCGGGCCTGCCGCGGGAGGCGGTGGACCGGCGGAAGCAGGAACGGCTCCGGGCCGCAGCGGCCTGCTATCTCAGTCAGCACGACCTGGACGCTCCCGCCCGGTTCGATGTGGCGGAGGTTTATACGGATGGGGTTCACCGCCCCCTCCGGCTGGAATATTTGGAAAATGCGTTTTGAAAAACAGTCAGAAGGAGAGAGCGACATGAAGTATTACAGCACACGGGACGCCGCCGTCCGCATGGACGCAGCGGAGGCCATCAAGATGGGCCTGAGCCGGGACGGCGGCCTGCTGACCCCCTGCGGGATCCCGCAGATCGACCGGGCTTTTTTGGAGAGCCTGGTGAATGTCCGGTACCAGGAGCGGGCTGCCAAGGTCATGGGCCTGTACCTGACCGACTACACCTATGAGGAGCTGTCCGGATTTGCGGAGAACGCCTACGGCCCTGAGAAGTTCGACTGCGACGCCGTGGCCCCTGTCCGCACGGTGGACGAGACCACCCACTGCCTGGAGCTGTGGCACGGCCCCACCAGCGCCTTCAAGGACATGGCCCTGCAGATGCTGCCCCAGCTGCTCTCCGCCGCCCTCCGCAAGACCGGAGAGTCCAAGACGGTATGCATCCTGGTGGCTACTTCCGGCGACACCGGCAAGGCTGCGATGGAGGGCTTTGCCGACGTGCCGCAGACGAAGATCCTGGTATTCTACCCCAAGGACGGCGTGTCCAAGGTCCAGGAGACCCAGATGGTCACTCAGGACGGCGCCAATGTGGGCGTCTGCGCCGTGGAGGGCAACTTCGACGACGCCCAGGCCGGTGTAAAGCGCATTTTCTCCGATGAGGCCATCCGGGCCACCCTGGCGGACCGGGGTTACTTCCTGTCCTCCGCCAACTCCATCAACTGGGGCCGCATCCTGCCCCAGGTGGTCTACTATATCTCCGCCTACTGCGACCTGGTCCGGGACGGGAAGCTCAGCATGGGCGACAAGGTGAACTTCTGTGTGCCCACCGGCAACTTCGGCGACATCCTGGCGGCCTACTACGCAAAGCGCATGGGACTGCCGGTTGGGAAGCTGATCTGCGCCTCCAACTGCAACGATGTGCTGACGGACTTCCTCCGCACCGGCGTGTACGACAAGAACCGTCCGTTCCATACCACCATGAGTCCCTCTATGGACATTCTGGTGTCCAGCAACCTGGAGCGGCTGCTGTTCGACCTCTCCGGCGAAAACGATGCGGAGGTGAAGGGCTACATGGATGCCCTCGCCAAGACCGGCAAGTACGAAGTGTCCGACGCCATCAAGGCGGCTCTGGCGGACCAGTTCTGGGGCGGCTTCTGCGGCGAGGCGGGCACCTCCGCTGCCATCGCCAAGTATTACAAGGAGAACGGGTATCTGATCGATACCCACACCGCCGTGGCCGCCAGCGTCATGGAACAGTACCGCAAGGCCACCGGCGACAAGACGGTGACGGTGTTCGTCTCCACCGCCTCCCCCTACAAGTTCTGCGACCACGTGCTGCGGGCCATCGGGGAGACCCCGGCGGGCGACGGCGTGGAGCTGCTGGACCAGCTGCATGAAACCACCGGCACGGCGATTCCCCGGCGCCTGGCGGCCCTGAAGGGCAAGGCCCGGCGGTTCGACCTCACCTGTGAGAAGCCCGGTATGGACAGCGTGGTGCTGGAGTTTTTGAAGTAAATCGCGCTGCAACAAAGCAACGCGGGAAACGGCTTAATGCGGCAGACTGTAAATCTGTTGCCTTTGGATTTTGGAAACCCGAAAGAGGGCAGGGAGGCTATTGCGTGAAGCCTTTGAGCCGGGCATTTGCCCGATTGGTGCTGCTGTTCTTTGCTTTGGGAATTTTCTTCCTGGCTGTCAACGAGCTGATTCCCTACCGGACCCTGGGAGACCGGTACCGGGTGATGGACACGGCCTATTGGATCAAAAACACCCTGCGGATCACAGGAATCGTGCTGCTGGTCAACGGAGGCATCCAGTGGGTCCGAAACCTCCGCTGCCCATACTGCGGCCGTGGGTATGCCATGCCATGGTGGCGGAAGGGGGAAAAGCACTTCTGTGACAGGTGCGGCAGGGAAATTGTCTTTGATGACCCGGAGGACCCAACCGAAAAACGCAAAGGGGAGTAGAGCACCATAGCACAGGAGCGGCGCTGTCCCTATTGCGGCGGCGAATTGGCGCCGGGCGGATCCGGGGCGAAGGCTACAAAGGGTCCCTCTGGCTCCCGGAGGGCAGCAAGCTGCCCGGCATTCTGCTGACCAAGACAGGCGTCCGGAAGGTGGGCGGACGCGTTTGGGGAAAGGTCAGCAGCGTGAAAATCGAGATGGACACAGATCAAGATAGATCAACAGAGTTCCGGGGAGTTGGAGCCGCCGAAGAGGACGGCTGACTCCGCCTCACGGGACACAGAGAAAGGAGGGGTGCCGCATGGCCCTCTACGCCATCGGGGACCTGCACCTCTCCCTGACAGCGGACAAGCCTATGGAGGTGTTCGGCCCCGCCTGGGAGAATTACACGGAGCGCATCGGCGATGCTTTGAGCCGGCTGACCGCCGGCGATGTGCTGGTCCTGGCGGGGGACACCTCCTGGGGCATCGACCTGAATGAGGCGGAGGCGGACTTCCGCTTTCTGGACCAGTTCCCCTGCAAAAAGTATCTGGTGAAGGGGAACCACGACTACTGGTGGTCCACGGTGTCCAAAATGAAGAACTTCTTCACGGAGAAGGGCCTTACCACCCTGGACTTTCTCCATAACAACTGCGTCCTGTATGGAGACTACGCCCTGTGCGGGACCCGGGGATGGTTCTTTGAGGAGGACCAGAAGCCCCACAACGCCAAGGTCCTCAACCGGGAGGTGGGAAGACTGGAGACTTCCCTGAAGGCGGCGGAGGGACGGTCCATCTTCTGCTTCCTTCACTATCCGCCGCTGTATCAGGGCTACGAGTGCCCGGAGATCCTGCGGCTGCTCTCGGCCTACCCCGTGGAGCGGTGCTGCTACGGCCACCTCCACGGCTACGCCATCAAACGGCGGCTGGAGGGCGGGTGGAATGGGACGGACTTCTCCCTGATCTCCGCCGACTATCTGGGATTTGTTCCAAAAAAAATTTGTGAATAACGGAAAAAAGTATAGCATTTTCAGGTTTTGTATGGTAAAATACCATTTCGCACCGGCTTATGACCGGCGATGAACGGAGGAATAAACAAGATGAGTGTGAAAAGCTGCGAAAAGATCGAAAAGAGCCAGGTCGTTCTGACCATCGAGGTCGGTGCACCGGAGTTTGAAGCTGCCATCGAAAAGGCATATCAGAAGATGCGCAAGAAGATCAACGTGCCGGGCTTCCGCCCTGGCAAGGCCCCCCGGAAGATCATCGAGGGGATGTACGGCGCAGAGGTGTTTTTCGAAGAGGCAATCAATATCGCGTTCCCCGAGGCCTATGAGGCTGCCGTGAAGGAGCAGGAGCTCCAGGTGGTGGGCTATCCCTCTGTGGAGATCGAGGGCCAGGTGACCCGCGACGGCTTCACCTTCAAGGCCACCGCCCCTGTGTATCCCGAAGTGACCCTGGGCCAGTACAAGGGACTGTCCGCCCCCAAGGAGGAGGTCAAGGTCTCCGTTGCGGATGTGGACGAGCGCCTGAAGGCTCTGACCGACCGCAACACCCGTCTGGTGAGCGTGGACCGGGAGGCCAAGGAGGGCGACACGGTCGTCATCGACTTCGAGGGCTTCCTGGAGGGCAAGCCTTTTGAGGGCGGCAAGGGCGAGAATTTCAGCCTGGAGCTGGGTTCCCACACCTTTGTGCCCGGCTTTGAGGAGCAGCTTGTCGGCGTGAAGGCCGGCGATGAGAAGGACCTGGACATCACCTTCCCGGAGGACTATCACAAGGACCTGGCCGGCAAGGCAGTGGTGTTCAAGGTGAAGGTCCATGAGGTGAAGGAGAAGGAGATCCCCGCCCTGGACGATGAGTTCGCCAAGGACGTCAGCGAGTTCGACACTCTGAAGGACCTGAAGGCTGATCTGAAGAAGAAGATCACCGCCGAGCGGGAGGAGACCGTGAAGCGCGCCTTCGAGGACGCCCTGATGGAGCAGGTGGCTGAGAACATCACCGCCGATGTGCCCGACGCCATGGTGGAGGCCCAGTCCCGCCAGTTCCTGGACAACTTCAAGATGCAGCTGGCCCAGCAGGGTCTCCAGTACGACCAGTACATGAAGGCCACCGGCATGGATGAGGCCCAGCTGCTGGCCGACGCCAAGGAGCCCGCTCTCAAGCAGGTCCGCATGGATCTGGCCATGGCCGCCATCATCAAGGAGGAGAACATCGACGCCACCGATGAAGAGGTGGAGGCCGAGTTCCAGCGGATGGCCGACCAGTACGGCATGGATCTGGAGACCGTGAAGAAGTATCTCCAGGCTGAGCAGGTAAAGGACCAGCTGAAGAGCCAGAAGGCCATCGCCGTGGTGGTGGACAGCGCCACCGCCGTGAAGGCGGAGAAGAAGCCCGCCAAGAAGACTGCCAAGAAGGCAGAGGACGCCGAGGGTGAGGAGGCCGCTGAGGAAAAGCCTGCCAAGAAGACCACCCGCAAGAAGGCGGACGAGGACGGCGAGGAGAAGAAGCCTGCCAAGAAGGCCACCAAGAAGGCTGCGGCAAAAAAAGAAGAGGAGACGCCTGCTGAATCCAAATAATTCCGGGTATACTAGGAATTGACGGCCCCGGCGGAGCGGTGTGTTTTTCCGCCGGCGGAAGGCGCTCTACATCGATTTGACAGATTCCCGCATGGCGTCTATATTAAGATAGGCGTGTGCGTTGGCAGAGGCGCGGCGGCCCGCAGGCGGGCCGGGCGCTTTTGCCTTACCTGCCCCACCGGGGCGGGGAAGACGCATCGGGTTTGGGAGGAACAGATCTGTCATCTGTGCCGGTCCCCGGTGCGGAAATCAAGGAGGTTTTACCAATGAGCTTAGTCCCTTATGTAGTCGAGCAGACCAATCGCGGCGAACGGTCCTATGATATCTTCTCCCGTCTGCTGAACGACCGGATCGTCTTTCTGGGGGAAGAGGTCAACGCCACCACCGCCAGCCTTGTGGTTGCCCAGCTGCTGTATCTGGAGGCCCAAGACCCCGACAAGGACATCCAGCTGTATATCAACAGCCCCGGCGGCTCCGTCACTGACGGCATGGCCATCTACGACACCATGCAGTACGTGAAGTGCGACGTATCCACCATCTGCATCGGCATGGCCGCCAGCATGGGCGCGTTTCTGCTGTCCTCCGGCGCCAAGGGCAAGCGCATTGCTCTGCCCAACGCGGAGATCATGATCCATCAGCCCTCCGCCGGTACCAAGGGCAAGGTGACAGACATGGAGATCGACGTGGAGCACTTCCTGCGGATCAAGAAGAACTTGAATGAGATCCTGGCGAACAACACCGGCAAGACGGCAGGGGAGATCAAGGCGGCCTCGGAGCGGGACCACTGGATGACAGCCCAGGAGGCTTTGGACTTCGGCCTCATCGACAAGATCATCACCAGCAAGAAATAAGCACCAAATTCCAAAACTGAGGTAATACCATGAGTGACGAGAGCAAGAAGGGCCTGCGGTGCTCCTTCTGCGGCAAGCATGAGAGCCAGGTCCACCGGATGATCCAGGGACCCGGTGTGCGCATCTGTGATGAGTGCGTCCAGCTGTGCATGAGCATTTTGAACGATGGGTTTGAGGACACCTCTTCCAGCGCGCTGGAGGACCTGCCTGATCAGCTGCCCACGCCCCGCGAGATCAAGGACGTGCTGGACCAGTACGTCATCGGCCAGGACGAGGCCAAGGTGGCCCTGTCCGTGGCGGTGTACAACCACTACAAACGGATCTACTTCGGCGGGGACGAGGATGTGGAGCTGCAGAAGAGCAACATCCTGCTGCTGGGGCCCACCGGTTCCGGCAAGACGCTGTTCGCCCAGACGCTGGCCCGGATTCTGAAGGTGCCCTTCGCCATTGCGGACGCCACCACCTTGACGGAGGCCGGCTATGTGGGCGACGATGTGGAGAATATCCTGCTGCGGCTGCTCCAGGCCGCGGACTTCGACGTGGAGCGGGCGGAGCACGGCATCATCTATGTGGATGAGATCGACAAGATCGCCCGGAAGAGCGAGAACACCTCCATCACCCGGGACGTATCCGGCGAGGGTGTCCAACAGGCTCTGCTGAAGATCGTGGAGGGGACCGTTGCCAACGTGCCGCCCCAGGGAGGCCGGAAGCATCCCCACCAGGAGTTCATCCAGGTGAACACGAAGAATATTCTCTTCATCTGCGGCGGTGCCTTCGACGGGCTGGAGAAGATTATCGAGCGGCGGCTGGACCAGAAGTCCATCGGCTTCGGCGCCAACGTCCAGGGAAAGAAGGACAAGGACATCAGCAAGATCCTGCACGAGGTCCAGCCCCACGACCTGCTGAAATTCGGCATCATCCCGGAGTTGGTGGGCCGCCTGCCGGTGATCGCGTCTTTGAATGCGTTGAAGCGGGAGGATCTGGTCCGCATCCTGACGGAGCCCAAGAACGCCCTGGTGAAGCAGTACAAGAAGCTGATGGAGTACGACGAGGTGGAGCTGGAGTTCCAGCCGGAGGCCCTGGAGGCCATCGCCGACAAGGCCATCGAGCGGAACATCGGCGCCCGGGGCCTGCGGGCCGTCATGGAGGGTATCCTGACTCCCATGATGTACGACATCCCTTCCGACCCCGCTGTGGTGAAAGCAGTCATCACAAAGGACTGTGTGGAGGGCAGGAGCGGTCCCGAGCTGACCCACGACCCCAAGAAGATCAACTATTCTGTGAAATTGAACACCGGCAAGGGAGAGGGCAGGCCGGCTTCCGGCTCCTCGACCCCCGCGTCGGCGTCTTAATGAAGAGAGGGAGGGACGCTGCCGCGCCCCTCTCTCCTGTTTTACCATCCCCTCAGAAAGGAACAAGCACATGGAACTGACCACTTGGAATCTGCCCGTTCTGGCCCTCCGGGGCCTGACGGTGTTTCCACACATGACACTGACCTTTGACGTGGAGCGGCCGATCTCCATCGCGGCCCTGGAGCGGGCCATGGAGGCCGATCAGGACATCTTCCTGGTGACCCAGCGGGAGATCGGGGTGAACGCGCCGGAGGAAAAGGACCTGTACACCATTGGCACGGTCTCCCACATCACGCAGATCCTGCGGCTGGGCCAGTCCTCTGTCCGAGTGATGGTGGAGGGGCGGCAGCGGGCCCACCTGCGCCGCCTGTGGCAGACGGAGCCCTTCCTCCAGGCCAATGTGGAGGCCATCCCGGAGGAGCCGTCCTCTGAGGCCATGCGGAAGAGCCCCCGGACGGAGGCCCTGCTCCGCCAGACCTACGCCCTGTTCGGCGAGTATGCCGAGCAGGCCAGCGGTGTGCCGGAGGAGGTGGTGGCCACGGTGATGGACAGCCGGGACCCCGGCTTCCTGGCGGACTATATTGCCCAGAACATCGCCCTGCGCTACACCGACAAGCAGGAGATCCTGGAGGAATTCTCCCCCTTCGCCCGGCTGCGGAAGCTCAACGGTTTCCTGGTGCGGGAGAACAACGTGCTGGGCTTTGAGCACGAAATGGAGAGCAAGGTCCGGGACCAGCTGGTCCGCACCCAGCGGGACCAGATCCTCCGCACCCAGATCCGGGTCCTCCAGAACGAGCTGGGGGAGACCGATGACGGCGACGAGGACGAGATTGAATCCTACCGCCAGGAGATCCTGGCCCTGGAGCTGCCGGAGGAGACGGAGCAGCACCTGCTGAAGGAAGTGAACAAGCTGGCCAAGCAGCCCTTCGGCTCCGCCGAGGGTGCGGTGATCCGCAACTATCTGGACGTGTGTCTGGAGATGCCGTGGAACACCACCACAAAGGAGCGGGTCAGTGTGGACGCCGCCCGCAGGGTGCTGGAAAAGGACCACTTCGGCCTGGAAAAGGTGAAGGAGCGGATTCTGGAGACCATCGCCGTCCGGCAGATGAATCCGGACGTCAAGGGGCAGATCCTCTGCCTGGTGGGCCCGCCCGGCGTGGGCAAGACCTCCATTGCCATCAGCGTGGCCAAGGCGCTGAACCGGAAGCTGGCCCGCCTGAGCCTGGGCGGCGTTCGGGACGAGGCGGACATCCGGGGACATCGGAAGACCTACATAGGCTCCATGCCCGGCCGGATCATCGAGGCCATCAGCCGCAGCGGGTCTATGAATCCCCTTCTGCTGCTGGACGAGATCGACAAGTTGGGCAACGACTACCGGGGCGACCCGGCCTCCGCACTGTTGGAGGTGTTGGACAGCGAGCAGAACAGCACCTTCCGGGACCATTTCCTGGAGATCCCGGTGGACCTGTCCAAGATCATGTTCATCACCACCGCCAACACCACAGACACCATTCCCCGGCCCCTGCTGGACCGGATGGAGGTGATCCAGCTCTCCAGCTACACGGATGAGGAGAAGCTGCAGATCGCCAAGCGCCACTTGTTCCCCAAGCAGCTGGCAGAGCACGGACTGAAGAAGAGCGCTGTCCGCATCAGCGACGACGTGTACCGGGCCGTCATCCGGGACTACACCCGGGAATCCGGTGTGCGCCTGCTGGAGCGGCGGCTGGCTGCCATCTGCCGGAAGGCGGATATGCGCCTGCTGGAGGGCACTGTCAAGCGGATTACCGTGACAGAGGAGGAGCTCCCCAAGTTCCTGGACTGCCAGCCCTATCCCCCTGATCTCCACACGGACCGGGAGGAGATCGGCGTGGTGAACGGCCTGGCCTGGACTGAGGCGGGCGGCGAGATCCTGGAGGTGGAGGTCAACGTCATGGACGGCTCCGGCAAGCTGGAGCTCACCGGCAACCTGGGAGACGTGATGAAGGAGTCTGCTCAAGCGGCTCTCAGCTGCCTGCGGAGCCGGGCGGCGGTGCTGGGGATTCCAGCGGACTTTTACAAGACGAAGGACATCCACGTCCACTTCCCAGAGGGCGCAGTGCCCAAGGACGGCCCCTCCGCCGGCATCGCCGTCACCACTGCCATGCTCTCGGCCCTGACGGACCGGAAGATCAAGGCGGGCATTGCCATGACCGGCGAAGTCACGCTGCGGGGCCGGGTGCTGCCCATCGGCGGATTGAAGGAGAAGACCATGGCCGCCCTCCGCAGCGGCATCACCACGGTGCTGATTCCCAAGGACAACGTCCGGGATCTGGAGGAGATCGACCAGACCGTCCGGGCTGCCCTGCGGTTCGTGCCGGTGGAAACGGTGGACCAGGTGTTCGCCGCCGCTCTGTGCCCAGAGCGGGATCCCATCCGGGAAGAGGTGGCGGACCATGTGGCGGCCTTTGCCCCGGCGGGGCGTGAGAGCGGCCGTGACGCCGCCGTGCGGCAGTAAAGGAGTGTTTGTATGGCTTTGAATTTTGCCAAGGCGGAGTTTGTCCGCTCTGCCGGACGGCGGGAGGATTTCATTCGGGACGGTCTGCCCCAGTTCGCATTTGCAGGCCGGTCCAATGTGGGAAAGAGTTCTGTCATCAACCGGCTGGTGGGACGGAAGAACCTTGCCTATGTGGGCGCCTCCCCCGGCAAGACCACTCAGGTGAACTACTTCCTCATTGACCGCCGGGCCTATCTGGTGGATCTGCCGGGGTACGGCTATGCCAGGGTCTCCCAGGCGGAGAAGGAGCGGTGGGCGAAGCTGATGGAGAGCTACTTCCAGGAGGAGGCGGACCGGATCACCACCGGCGTGCTGATCGTGGACATCCGCCACAAGCCCACGGCCAACGATCTTGTGATGCACGACTGGTTCCGCCAGACGGGCTGTCCGGAGATCGTGGTGGCCAACAAGCTGGATAAGCTGAAAAAGAGCCAGGTGGAGCCGGCCCTTCAACTGGTCCGGGAGACGCTGGAGCTGACGGAGGCGGATATTCTGCTCCCCTTTTCCGCGGAGAAGGGAATGGGGAAAGAGGACCTGATCCGCCTGCTGGTCCAGACCTGCGGGGGATAATGCGGAAAGAGAGGACCACGGTCCTCTCTTCTTCCTGTCCGCAGGACCTGCTTTTTTGGAAAAACTTTGTCTACCCCCTATGCAAAAGCGGAAAAATACGCTAAAATATCAATGATATTTTGTGAGCAGAACAGACGGAGGTTTTCATCATGGCGAAGCCTGTGTATAAACGGGTCCTGCTGAAGATCAGCGGCGAGGCCCTGGCCGGTGACAAGCATACCGGCCTGGATTTTGAGGTGATTGGTCAGGTCTGCGATGTCATCAAGGAGTGTCTGGACATGGGCGTCCAGGTAGGTCTGGTGGTGGGCGGCGGCAACTTCTGGCGCGGTGCGAAAAACAGCGGCGGCGCCATGGAGCGCACCCGGGCCGACCACATGGGAATGCTGGCCACGGTGATGAACTGCCTGGCTGTGGCGGACGTGTGTGAGCAGAAGGGGATTCCCGTCCGGGTGCAGACCGCCATTGAGATGCGGGCTGTGGCGGAGCCCTACATCCGTTCCCGGGCCATTCGGCACCTGGAGAAGGGCCGGGTGGTGATCTTCGGCGCAGGCACCGGCAATCCCTACTTCTCCACGGACACTGCGGCGGTGCTGCGGGCGGCGGAGATCGACGCCGACGTGATTTTGCTGGCCAAGAACGTGGACGGCGTCTACACGGCCGACCCGGTAAAGGACCCCACTGCGGTGAAGTACGACGTCATCACTTATGACGATGTGCTGGCCCAGCACCTGGCGGTGATGGACTCCACCGCCACGTCCCTGTCCATGGACAACCACATTCCGGTGCTGCTGTTTGCCCTGAAGGACCCGCGGAACATCATCCGGGCCCTGTGCGGTGAGAACGTGGGCACCATCGTCAAGGAATGAGAGCACGCATGCGCGACAGCGCCTCCCCATACACTCAACTGTGAAAGGAAGGACCTATTTATGCTGAAGGAAGATTACAAGATTTATGAGGGCAAGATGAAGAAGAGCATCGACTCCGTGGCCGCGGACTTTGCCTCCGTGCGGGCGGGCCGGGCCAATGCCTCCGTGCTGGACCGGATCATGGTGGACTACTACGGCAGCCCCACCCCCATCCAGCAGATTGCGGCCATCTCTTCCCCCGACGCCCGGACACTGCTGATTTCCCCCTGGGACAAGACGGCGGTGAAGAGCATTGAAAAGGCCATCCAGAACTCCGATCTGGGTATCAACCCCCAGAACGACGGCGCCAGCATCCGGCTGAGCTTCCCCCAGCTGACGGAGGAGCGCCGCAAGGAACTGGTGAAGCAGATTCACAAGTACGCGGAGAACGGCAAGGTGGCCATCCGCAACATCCGCCGGGACGCCATGGAGGCGTTCAAGAAGAAGGAGAAAGCCTCCGAGATCACGGAGGACGATCTGAAGCAGGCGGAGAAGGATCTCCAGAAGCTGACGGACGACAGCTGCAAGGAGCTGGATGCGCTGCTGGCCAAAAAGGAAAAGGAACTGATGGCGGTGTAAAAGCCGCCGGGGCCTCCGGCGGGAGCACGGCTGCCCGCCGGGGGCATTGCACATTTTGTAAGGTGCTGTCACCCTTTCAGGGTCTGTGAGGTGACCTGCGGTCACTCGGGGCCGCCGCCCGGCGGCCGGGGGGATTCTGCTCCCGCCGGAGCCGCTTCCACGGGGGGCCGGTAAAAGAGAAAAAACGCTTCAGAACCGTTCCGGTGCAGCGGCTCTCCGCGCTGACAGGCGCCGGTGTATCAGTGCAAGCGCCGATTTGGGCTGGCCTTTGGGCACACCATGGCTTTCTGCGATTCCCCGACTGCCGTCCTGTGGCGGATGGTGCAGATCTCATCGGGGTGGTCGTCGTATTGGCGTCCTCCTCTGTTCACTGCTGTTGGACCGGCAGCTGCGGAAGTGGAATCTGGGGGTTATTGACTGAAGGAGAGGGGACTATGAAACTGGAACAGAAATGGTATTCGGCAGCCAGGGGAACACTGTTTGCAGCGGTTTTGCTTTTGTGTCTGGCGGGCGGGATCCGGGGCGGACTGGGGTTGGTATTCCTGGCCATGGGAGTTGCTGCGGCAATCGCCTTTAGGGGGATTGAACTGCGCCATCTCCGCTGTCCCAACTGTGGGCGCTTCATCCTGCCCTGGTTTTCCATGGAGGAGACCCAATACTGCCGCGCCTGCGGCTTCCACTTTCCTTGGAAGTTCGACCGCTGGTGGGAAAAGGGGAACTAAGCAGCCGACACATTTCTCCCGATACAAAAAGGAGGAGGTACAAATGTCGTTTGAAGCAGAAGTGATTCCCCTGTTCATCGGAGGTGTGATCGCGGTCAGCGCGATAGAGTTTTTCCTGGGCTGGCGGAGTCTGCGGCATCGGAAGGATCTCCGGGGGCTGTTTGCCGGGCACGTGGTTGCCATGCTGCTGGGATTTTTCTTCTTGATTCGCAGTCTGTTTGCCAACTGGCTGGGGCTCTCTCTGGGTATTGCCTCCATTTCCAACTCTGTGAATATAGGCCTTTTCGGCCTCTGCTGGGCTGTCAGCGCCCTCTGCGTGGCAGTGATGCTTTCCCGCTTGGCGGCTGTACCAAGATATTAATCATCCCGGTGTGCGGTTCTGGCTATCCAGTAAATACCTGTGTTTCTTGCCACAACGCTCGGCCAGTGCGCAGCAGCTGCGCAGTTTTTGGCGGTTCTGCCGCCTTACAGACGCGGCGTACCGCTTGCGGGTAAAGCGGAACGGGCGGAAAGAGCAGCTGGTCAAATGCGGTTTTGCACCCCCGATTTTCATCGGTCTCCCGTAAATACACAGGCACCGTCTCACACCGGCTCCGCTGTATTTTGCACAGTGGGGAGAGGAGGGGCGCAGTTTTGCCGCAGGCGGAAACTGCGTTTAGCGGACTTTGCGATGACGACAATGGGGGAGAGAATGGGCCAGCCATCATCATGGCTGCATTTCCCGTCCAATGGGACAGATCCCCCCAACAATCCATTTTGAAATGAGAGAATTTATCATGCCAGAGAGTATCAACGGTGCGGTGGACCAGCCCTTGGTCCCGCCCCGCCACATTGCGATCATCATGGACGGCAACGGCCGCTGGGCCACGAAGCGGGGCCTGCCCCGCACCGCTGGCCACAAGGCAGGAGCGGAGACGTTCCGCCGCATCGCTACCTACTGCAAGAACATCGGCGTAAAGTACCTGACGGTGTACGCCTTTTCCACGGAAAACTGGAAGCGGTCAGAGGTGGAGGTCTCTGCCATCATGGCCCTGCTGAAGCGGTATCTGCTGGAGGCAGTGGACACCATGGAGAAGGACCACATCCGGCTCCACTTCTTCGGGGACATGACCCCTATCGCCCCGGATCTGCGGGCCCTGGCCCGGGAGACGGACGAGATCACGGAGCACCTGTCCAAGGACGATTTCCAGGCCAATGTGTGCCTGAATTACGGCGGGCGAGACGAGATTCTGCGAGCAGCCCGGCGTTTTGCCACCGACTGCGCCGCCGGAAAGAGGCGGCCGGAGGAGTTGGATGATGCCCTGTTCTCCAGCTATCTGGACTCTGCGGGAATCCCGGACCCGGAGCTTATCATCCGGCCCAGCGGAGAGCAGCGGTTGAGCAACTTCCTGCTGTGGCAGTGCGCCTATTCGGAGTTCTATTACACGGATACCCTGTGGCCGGACTTCGACGAAGCGGAGCTAGACCGGGCCATTGCAGCCTACCAACAGAGAGACCGCCGGTTCGGCGGCGTAAAGAAATAAACCTTTACAGAAATTGAGAAAAGGGCTGATCCTATGTTCAAGCGTGTGATGGTGGCCGTAGTGGGCCTGCCGCTCCTGATACTGATCCTGGGCTGGGCCCCGTCCTGGGCCACCATGCTATTGCTGGCGGCCATGTGCGCCATCGGCGCCTGGGAGCTGATGCGCGCGGCGGCGGGAGAGAGGGGCAAGCCCCTGACCCCCCTGACAGTGATCGCCGCGGCGGCGGTGCCGGTGTGCGTGTACGGGGAAATGTCCATTGAGAACACGGAGCTGACTGCCCTGCCGGTGCTGCCCTTCGCCGCCCTGTTGGGCGCGGTGTTCATCTTTGCGATCTTTGCCCTGGCTATCCACCGGTATGACGAGGAGCAGGGCATCCCCTTTGCCGCTGTCACCTGCGCTATCTTCGCCGGGCTGGCGTTCCCCTTGATGTTCTCCTGTCTGCTGCGGCTTCGGATGATGCCCGCCATCGGGATGCTGCAGGTGTTTCTGCCCTTGGCCATCTCCTTTGGCAGCGACACCTTCGCGCTCTTTGCCGGAATGCTGTGCGGCAAGCACAAGCTGGCCCCCAAGGTCAGCCCCAAAAAGACTGTGGAAGGAGCCATAGGCGGTCTGCTGGGTGGTGTCATCGGCATGACGGTTTTTAAGCTAGTCGCGGACAGCATGGCACACACCCTGACTGTTTATCCGCCAATCGAGATGGCAGCTGGTCCGCAGATCTCCTGGGGGGCAGTCTTTGCACTGGGTATTATCGGCAGCACCATCAGCCAGATCGGCGACCTGAGTTTCTCCGTCATCAAGCGGGAGTTCGGCGTCAAGGATTATGGCAACCTGCTGCCGGGCCATGGCGGCATCCTGGACCGGTTTGACTCTGTTACCTTCGTGGCGCCCTTCGTGTGGCTGGCCTTACAGCTGCTCTGAACGGGTGATTTGGGAAGATTTAGGATTGTTTTCAGCTGTTTAGAATAGGATAATGCTATGAGCAAGACGATTTCAATTTTAGGTGCCACCGGTTCTATCGGCCGCCAGACATTGGACGTGGCGGAGCAGCTGGGACTGCGTGTGGCCGCCCTTACCGCCCACATGGATGTGGAGCGGCTGGAGGCGCAGGTCCGAAAATTCCGGCCCCGGCTGGCGGTCCTCACCGATGAGGCGGCGGCCCGTGACCTGGCGGTACGCCTGGCCGACATGGACACCAAGGTTTTGGGAGGCCCGGAGGCCCTGCTGGAGGCCGCTGTCTGCCCGGAGGCGGATACGGTCGTCACCGCCGTGGTGGGTATGGTGGGACTGCGTCCCACCCTGGCCGCCATCCGGGAGAGAAAGCGCATCGCCCTGGCCAACAAGGAGACGTTGGTCTGCGCCGGACAGCTGGTGATGGATGCGGCGGATACGCACGGCGCCGAGATCGTGCCTGTGGACTCGGAGCACTCGGCCATCTTCCAGTGCCTTCAGGGCTGCGCCGACCGCCGGGAGATCCGGCGGCTGATCCTGACCTGTTCCGGCGGGCCTTTTTACGGCATGACCTATGAAGAAGTGGGCAAAATGACCAAAGCGGATGCCCTCCGCCACCCCAACTGGACCATGGGACCCAAGATCACCGTAGACTGCGCCACGCTGATGAACAAGGGGCTGGAGGTCATCGAGGCCATGCGCCTCTACCGTCTGCCGCTGGACCAGGTGTCGGTGGTGATCCACCGGCAGAGCATCGTCCACTCCCTGGTGGAGTACCGGGACGGGGCGGTCCTGGCCCAGCTGGGCACACCGGATATGCGCCTGCCCATTCGATATGCCATGACATACCCCGAACGGGTGGAAAGTCCGGCGGAGCCGCTGGACCTGCTGTCCTGCCCGCCCCTGACCTTCGCCCAGCCGGACCGGGATGCATTTCCATGTCTGCAGCTGGCAGAGGCGGCGGCGGCTCAGGGCGGCACCGCCTGCGCTGTTTTGAACGGCGCCAATGAGGAGGCGGTGGGCCTGTTCCTGGCGGGCAGGATCGGCTTCCACGACATTCCCCGCCTGGTGGCGGAGGCCCGGGCAGCTGTGCCGGCGGAGCAGGAACCGGCGCTGGAGGACATTCTGGCGGCGGACCAGGCGGCGCGGCAGGCGGTGCTGGACCGGGCTTGAAGCAAGTTTTTTGACGGGAGTTTTTGCATGACCATTGTGTATATCCTGGCGGCCATTCTGATTTTCGGCGTACTGATCGCCGTCCACGAGCTGGGCCACTTCCTGGCCGCCAAGCTCTGCGGCGTGCGGGTCAACGAGTTTTCCATCGGCATGGGGCCTCTGATCTGGCACAAGGAGACGGAGGAGACCCAGTATTCCCTCCGGTTGCTGCCCATCGGCGGCTTCTGCGCTATGGAGGGGGAGGATGAGGACTCTGGCGACGAGCGGTCTCTGGGCCGTCAGGGCTTCTGGAAAAAGGTGGTGATTTTTGCCGCCGGCTCCTTTATGAATTTCCTGGCGGGGTTCCTCATCATTCTGGCGGTGTATAGCGGTGCCCAGGGATTTCTGATCCCGGCGGCCGCCGGGACCGCGCCGGAGTTTGAGGAGCGGAACGGCCAGACTATCCAGGCCGGAGATATTTTTTATTCCGTCAATGGGGAGCGGGTGTACCTGTACAGTGACGTGTCCCTGCTGATGAGCCTGCACCAGGGCCAGCCCATGGATTTGGTGGTCCTGCGGGACGGCGAGAAGGTGGAGCTGAACGACGTCACATGGGGCACCTACACCGGCACAGAGGGGGAGACCTATCAGGGCTACGGCGTCTATATCGCAAGAGACCAGATTGAGGAGGCCAATCTCTGGACGATCCTGAAGACCAGCTGGCTGAACACCATCGACTTTGTGCGGATCGTGCGGCTGAGCCTGCAGATGCTGGTGACCGGTCAGGCGGGCATGGACGATCTCAGCGGCCCGGTGGGCATCGTCTCCACTATCACCCAGGTGGGCACCGCGTCAGAGACCATTGCCGCCGCGGTGGAGAACATCCTCTACTTCGGCGCCATGCTGGCGGTGAACCTGGCAGTGATGAACATGCTGCCCATCCCGGCTCTGGACGGCGGCAAGATCTTCTTCCTCATCATTGATGAGATCGCCATGAAGCTGTTCCGAAAGAAGATCCCGGAGAAGTATGAGATGGCGGTGAACACCGTGGGCTTTGTGGCCCTGATGGGCTTCATGCTGGTGGTGACATTCAATGATGTGTTCAAACTGTTCGGATAGGAGCGAGTCATGACGGACTTTACCCTGCGGCCCTGGCGGGAGGCAGATGCTGCCTCCATCGCCCGGTACGCGGACAATGCAAAGATCGCCGCCAACCTGCGGGACGTGTTTCCCTGCCCCTATGCCCCACAGGATGCGGCCACGTTTGTGGAGAGCTGCATCCGGCAGGAGGGCCGGGGTCAGATGTGCCGGGCCATTGAGGTGGACGGCGAAGCTGCGGGCAGCATCGGCCTGTTCCTGGGCAGCGATGTATACCGGAGGAGCGCAGAGCTGGGCTACTGGCTGGGAGAGCCCTTCTGGGGCCGCGGGATCATGACCGCCGCTGTGGAAACCATGTGCCGGGAGGGCTTTGCAGCCTGGGACATCGTCCGCATCCACGCTGAGGCATTTGCCAGGAATGCGGCCTCCCGCCGGGTGTTGGAGAAGGCGGGGTTCGCCCTGGAGGGCACTCTGCGGCGGAGCGTGTACAAAAACGGGGAGATGCTGGATTCCTGCATTTACGCCCTGGTGAGGGAGGAAGCGCCATGACAAAGCGTTTGATGGTGGGGGATGTGGCCGTGGGCGGCGGTGCCCCAGTGTCTATTCAATCCATGTGCAATACCAAGACCGACGATGTCCGCGCCACTGTGGAGCAGATCCACGCGCTGGAGGCCGCCGGATGCGAGATCATCCGCATTGCCATTCCGGATCAGGCCGCGGCAGAGGCGGTGGACCGGATCAAGGAACAGATTTCTATCCCCCTGATCGCGGATATCCACTTCAACTACAAGTATGCCTTGGCGTGCGCAGAGCGGGGCATCGACGCCATCCGCATCAATCCCGGCAACATTGGCGGGGAGGAGAAGGTGAAGGCGGTGGCGGACATCTGCCGCCAAAAATCCATCCCCATCCGCATTGGGGTCAACGGCGGATCTCTGGAAAAGGACCTGCGGGCCAAATACGGCGGCGTCACGGCAGAGGCATTGGTGGAGAGCGCCATGGGCCACGTGGCCCTTTTGAACAAGTTCGATTTTGATGACATCTGCATCTCCGTCAAGTGTTCCGATGTGCCCCTGACCATGGCGGCCTACCGGCTGCTCAGCGAGCGGACAGACTACCCTTTGCATCTGGGCGTGACAGAGGCGGGCACCCCTTCCATGGGGCTTGTGAAATCCGCCATGGGAATTGGGGGCCTGCTGTGCCTGGGGATCGGAGATACCATCCGGGTGACGCTGACCGCCGACCCGATCGAGGAGATTTTCGCTGCCAAGAAGATTCTGAAGGCCGCCGGACTCCGTAAGGAGGGCGTGAATCTGATCGCCTGCCCCACCTGTGGTCGCACCCGCATCGACCTGATCCCCATGGCGGAAGAGGTGGAGCGGGGCCTCATGAACTGCACGAAGAACATCACCGTAGCGGTGATGGGCTGTGCCGTCAACGGCCCCGGCGAGGCAGCGGCGGCAGATATCGGCATCGCTGGCGGCAAGGGTGAGGGACTGATTTTCCGCAAAGGAGAAATCCTTTACAAAGTACCGCAGGAGCAGCTGGTGGACAAGCTGATGGAGGAAATTGAAAAACTCCCATGAGGAATGAGAAGTTAGGAATTCGGAATTGTTGTGTTCCGCCTCTGGTGGGACAATGCTCATACGTCCGGCGTTGCCGGACGCCGGAATTCCTCATTCCTAATTTCTGATTTCTCAGCATTTGATTCCTGTTTAACAAGGTGGCGTCTATGTCAAGAGATATACCCTTTTTTGAAATGTTTACTGAGCTGCAGCTCTCCGGAGAGCTGCGGCTTCGTTTGGCCGGCGCAGTGGTGAACGGCGCTTGCATCGACCAGGCCGGCATGTCGCTGGCGCTGCGCCTCACCACCAGGGCGGAGCTGGGAGATGCGGAGCTGGAGGAGCTGAAGCATCTGCTGATGGGCGTATACGGCTTCCGACAGGTGACGACGGAAGTCACCTGCAAGGCTCCTTCTTCCCAGGCCGCAGCCGCAGGGAGCCGCCCGGCTGCTTCGGTCCCGGCGGCCCCCTCCGGCAGTAAGGGCGAGAAGCAGGCCGCAGGCAAGGTCCTGATGGGCAAGCCCATTCGCATCCAGCCGGTGCCCATGAAGATCCTGGACCTGAAGATGGGGAATGCCACCGTGGCGGGGAAGGTGTTCGCCTTCGAGTGCCGGGAGACCCGGCGGCCCGGTATGTGGCGGCTGAGCTTCGACATGACGGACTATACCAACTCCGTCACCGTTCAGAAGAACCTGACGGAGAAGGAGGCTCAGGGACTGGAGAGCGCCATCAAGCCCGGCATGTGGCTGTGCGTCCAGGGCAAGATGGAGCCCACCTGGGACGGGAAGGACATCCAGCTGAACCCCTACCACATCCAGCTGGCGGAGCACACTGAGCGGCAGGATACCGCCCCGGAGAAGCGTGTGGAGCTGCACCTCCACACGAAGATGAGCAATATGGATGCCCTGACGGACACGAAAGAGGTGGTCCAACAGGCTATCCGGTGGGGACATCCCGCCATCGCCATCACGGACCACGGCGTGGCCCAGTCCTTCCCGGACGCTTGGCACGCCGCTGGGGACAAGATCAAGATCCTCTATGGCGTGGAGGGCTACTTTGTCAACAACATCGATGACCGGGTGGTGGTCCACGGCCCTCAGGACTGCTCCCTGGACGGGGAGTTCGTGTGCTTCGACATCGAGACCACGGGCCTCAAGGTGGACCGGGAGGCCATTACGGAGATCGGCGCCGTGGTGCTGAAAAACGGTGAGATTACGGATCGGTTCCAGACCTTCGTCAACCCCAACCGGCGGCTGACGCCGGAGATCATCGGCCTCACCGGCATCACCGATGACATGCTGAAGGACGCCCCTCAACTGAAGGAGGCCCTGGCGGAATTTTTGAAGTTCGTGGACGGCCGCCCCCTGGCGGCCCACAACGCAGAGTTTGACATCGGCTTCATCCGGGCGGGCTGCCGGAAGGTGGGGCTGGACTTCCAGCCCACCTATGTGGACTCCCTGATTCTGGCACAGAACCTGCTGCCGGATCTGGGAAAGTACAAGCTGGACATCGTGGCGGACCGGCTGGAGCTGCCCAACTTCAACCACCACCGGGCCAGCGACGACGCCGCCACCGTGGGCTATATGCTGATCCCCTTCTGGAAGATGCTCCACGAGCGGGGCATCCACACCCTCCAGGCGGTAAACCGCGAGATGGAGAAGCTGCGGCCCCTGGGCAGCAAGACCAACCGCTTCCCCAAGCACATCATTCTGATCGCCCGGAACAAGGTGGGGCTGAAAAACCTGTACCAGATGATCTCCGCCTCCAATCTGAAGTATTTCAAGCGGGTGCCCACCATCCCCAAGAGTCTGCTGCTGGAGCACCGGGAGGGCATCATTGTGGGTTCCGCCTGTGAGGCGGGCGAGCTGTTCCGGGCCGTGGCGGACCACAAGGACTGGGAAGAGCTGAAACGCATCGCCTCTTTCTACGACTATCTGGAGATCCAGCCCCTGTGCAACAACGCCTTCATGTTGCGAAACGGCGACGTCCAGTCGGAGGAGGAGCTGCGGGAGTTCAACCGCACCATCGTCCGGCTGGGAGAGGAGTTGGGCAAGCCTGTCTGCGCCACCGGCGACGTCCACTTCCGGGAGCCGGAGGACGAGGTGTACCGCCACATCCTGCTGGCCTCCAAGAAGTTCCCGGACGCCAACGCCCCGCTGCCCATCTACTTCAAGACCACCGATGAGATGCTGGAGGAGTTCGCTTACCTGGGGAAGGAGAAGGCCTATGAGGTGGTGGTGACCAATACCCAGGCCATCGCCGACCAGGTGGAGACTTTCCCCTTGCTGCCGGAGGAGCTGTTCCCGCCCCGGCTGGAGAACTCCGAGGAGGAGCTGAATTCCCTGGTGTGGAACAAGGTCCATGAGCTGTACGGCGAGGACCCGCCCAAGCTGATTGTGGACCGGCTGAACGTGGAGCTGGGCGGCATTCTGGGCAAGTACGACGTGGTGTACATGTCCGCCCAGAAGCTGGTGCAGCGGTCCCTGGAAAACGGCTACCTGGTGGGCTCCCGAGGCTCCGTAGGCTCGTCCCTGGTGGCCTATATGTCCGGGATCACAGAGGTGAACAGCCTTCCGCCCCACTACCGCTGCCCGAATTGCAAGCATGCGGAGTTCATTCAGGACGGCTCCTACGGCTGCGGCGCGGACATGCCGGACAAGATCTGCCCGGTGTGCGGCACAGAATACATCAAAGACGGCTTCGACATCCCCTTTGAAACCTTCCTGGGCTTCGGCGGCGGCAAGGTGCCGGATATCGACCTGAACTTCTCCGGTGAGTATCAGGCCCGGGCCCACCGCCACGCCATCGAGATGTTCGGAGAGACCCAGGTGTTCCGGGCCGGTACCATCGGTACACTGGCGGAGAAGACCGCTTACGGCTTCGTGAAAAAATACCTGGAGGAGAACGGCATGACTGTGGGCCGGGCAGAGGAGAATCGCCTGACCCTGGGCTGCGTGGGCACCCGCCGGACCACCGGTCAGCACCCCGGCGGCCTGGTGGTCGTTCCCGACGATATGGACATGGAGGACTTCTGCCCGGTCCAGCACCCGGCGGACGCCGACGACTCCGACACCATCACCACTCATTTTGAATACCACTCTATGGAGGCAAACCTCCTGAAGCTGGACATGCTGGGACACGATGACCCCACCATGGTCCGCATGATGGAGGATCTGACCGGTGTCAACGCCCGCCAGATTCCCCTGGATGACCCGGACACCATGTCCATCTTCACCTCCAGCAAAGTGCTGGGATACGAGAACGACGAGATTCTGGGCCCCACCGGCGCCGTGGCGATCCCGGAGTTCAACACCCGATTCACCCGGCAGATGCTGGTGGATACCCAGCCCAAGGACTTCAACACGTTGGTACGGCTCTCCGGCTTCTCCCACGGGACAGACGTGTGGCTGGGCAACGCCCGGGAGCTGATCGTCAGCGGCACCGCCTCCGTTCTGGAGACGGTGGGCTGCCGGGACGATATCATGCTGTACCTGATCTCCAAGGGCCTGGACCCCAAGATGAGCTTCAAGATCATGGAGAAGGTCCGCAAGGGCAAGGTGAAGAAGGGCGGCTTTGACGAGGGCTGGGTGGAGGCCATGCGGGACCACGACGTGCCGGAGTGGTACATCGACTCCCTGGCCAAGATCGGCTACCTGTTCCCCAAGGCCCACGCGGTGGCCTACGTGATGATGGCCTTCCGCATCGCCTGGTTCAAGGTCCATGAGCCCCTGGCATTCTATGCAACCTTTTTCTCCGTCCGGGCCAAGGCCTTTGATGCGGAGTACTGCTGTGCCGGAAAGGATGCGGTGAAGCGGAAGATCCGGGAGATCGAGAACAACAAGGACGCCACGGCGGTGGAGCAGAACCTGCTGACCACCCTGGAGGTGTGCTATGAGTTCTACCTGCGGGGCTTCCACTTCGACACGATCAACATTTATGAGTCCGATGCCACCAAGTTCAAAGTGACGGAGAACGGTCTGCTGCCGCCCTTCACAACGGTCCACGGCCTGGGAGAGGCGGCGGCCATCGACACAGTGGAGAAGCGGAATGGGAAGGAGTTCGTCTCCGTTGAGGAGTTCGCCATGTGCTGCAACAAGCTGTCCAAGACCCATATTGAGCAGCTGAAGGCGCTGGGAGCCTTCGCCGGGATGGCGGAGACCAGCCAGCTGACGCTGTTTTGATCCCCGTGGGAGCGATTTCCCCACGGCACCGCGATAGCAGAAGAAAAGGGAGGACCCATTCCGGGTCCTCCCTTGTTTTGTCCATGTGGAAAGAATTACTTCTTCTCCAGCTTGGCATTGCATTTTGCCAGAAATTTTTCGTTCTTGACGATGGCCCGGGTGTGGGTGCCGCTGCCGATGGGGCCGCTCTCATCCCAGGCTTTCACAGCGAAGTCCACCATTTTGCCGTTTTCCGAAACGGCGGTGATCTCTGCCTCCGCCCACACCTTCATGCCGATGGGAGTGGGAGCGTCGTGGGAGATGTCCAGATGGGTGCCCACACTGCCCTGGCCCTCCTCCAGAAAGCTCTGCAGACAGGTCATGGCGGCATTTTCCATCAGGGCGGACATATAGGGCGTGCCGAACACCGGCAGGGCACCGGAACCCACGTTAGCGGCGGTAAGGGCGTCCGTAACAGTTTGCTCCAGGCGGCATTTTGTTCCAATCAAAATCATGAGAGGATTCCTCCTTGGTAAAATATCTTCCGCCTTTCCAGTGTACAGGAAAGCAGTGGAATGCGCAAGGGAAAAAGAAGCGGCACCGGGTAGTGTTCCGGTGCCGCATTTTACAGCTCAGATACCGAGTTGCGTCCAGAGGTCGTTATAGAGGGTGCGCGTCTCAGCAGGGAGGACCAAGTAGGCCTCACACCGGTCCAGCACCTCCTGGGAGGGGGCCATGATCTCATAGAGAGCGGGATCCAGGGGCTCTCCGTAGGTCTCCTCATAGTAGGCAGGATAGGTCTCCAGCGCCTCAGCGTTGGGAGAGGCGTACCAGATATAGTCCATATTCCGCAGGTTTGCCTCAGTGGAGGCCATAAAGTTGATCCAGGCCTCCGCCTCCTCCTTGTGCTGGGAGGTTTTGAGAACGCACATGGCGTCCACGAACCAGTTGCTGCCCTCCTCGGGCACTACATAGGCGAGATCTTCGTTGTTTTCCAGCATGCTCAGATAGTCACCGGCATAGTAGGTGGCAATGGCGGCGTTGCCGCCCTCCATCTTCTGAAACACCTCGTCCATGACCTTTCCCTGATACACCCCGTTCTTTACGGCGTCGGCGATGAGCTGGTAAGCCTCCTGAATCTCCGCTTCGTCAGTGGTATTCACAGAGTACCCCAGGTACAACAGGGCGATGCCCAGAGCATCCCGGGAGTTGTTGATAAGCAGCACGTTCCCGGCGTACTGGGGATCGAACATGGCGCTCCAGCTGGTAATGGGCTCCTGCACCTTGGCGGTGTTGGAGATGATGCCCAGAGTGCCCCAGGTGTAGGGCACGGTGTACTTGTTCTCCGGATCGTAGGACAGATTCTTGAAGCGGTCGTCGATCTTCTCAAAATTGGGGATGTTATCATAATTGAGCTCGGCCAGCATATCCTCTTCGATCAGCTGGGAGATCATGTAGTCGGAGGGGACGATGACGTCATAGTCCACGCCGCCCATGCTCAGCTGGGAATAGAGGACCTCGTTGCTCTCTGCGGTCTGGTAGTTGACTTTGATGCCGGTCTCTTCTTCAAATTGGTCGATCAGGGACTCGTCGATATATTCACCCCAGCTGCACACGTTGACCACACGGTCCCCGCTGCCGCTGCCGTTACTGCTGCCGGAATTTTCCGAGTCAGAGGTGTCCTTGCGCACGGAGCATCCGGACAGGAACAGGCTCGCCGCCATCAGTAAGGCGAGAGTCAAGGCTACCATTTTTTTCAATTGATCATTCCTCCAGTGTTGATTTGAATGCGTATCTCAAGACCCGCAGGCCGTGGGACCGATAGTCATGCGCGGGCTCGCTCCCGCAGGCGCTCCTGCCGGGATTCCCGGACATTGATGATGATGAGCAGCAGCAGCACAGCGCCGAAGAGCAGCGTGGAAATGGCATTGATCTCCGGGCTGACCCGCTTTTTCGTCATGGAATAGATGGTCATGGCCAAAGTGGACACGCCGGAACCGGCGGTGAAGTAACTGATGATGAAATCGTCGATGCTCATGGTGAAGGCGATCAGTGCGCCGGAGATGATGCCGGGCTTGATCTCCGGGATAATGACCTTCCAGAAGGCCTGCATCCAGGTGCAGCCCAGGTCTTGGGCCGCGTCCACTAGGTTTTTGTCCATCTGGCGCAGCTTGGGCATCACTGTCAGGATAACGTGGGGGATGTTGAAGGTCACATGGGCCAGCAGCAGTGTACCGAAGCCAAGATAGATGTTCTCCTCCATCCAGAAGGTATCCTGCGCCTGGTTGAACCAGACGGCAAAGGCCTTCCACAGGCCGAAAAAGGCCACGAACAACAGACACATGGAGACGCCGGTGACGATCTCCGCATTCATGACGGGAATGTTGTTCACCGTCATCAGGGGCGTGCGCCACCGCCGCCGCATACTGGCCAGGCCAATGGCTGCAAAGGTGCCCGCCACAGTGGCAATCAGCGTGGAAAGCACGGATACCAGCAGCGTGGTATAGACACTCTGCATAATGAGGCGGTTCTGGAACAGCTCCGCATACCAGTGCAGGGAGAAGCCCTTCCACACCGCGCTGCTGTTGCCGGCATTGAAGGAGAAGATGATGAGAATGAAAATCGGCGCATACAGGAATACGAATACCAACGCCATGAAGATGCGGTTTCCCAGCAGATGCTTCCGTTTCACAGCATCACCGCCTGTTCCTCACCGTCGCCGAAACGGTTCATCACCAGCATACACACCACCACAATGGCCATCATCACAAGCGCGATAGCCGCCCCGAGCTGGGGATTATAGGCCCCGCCCAGGAACTGCTGTTCGATCAGGTCGCCCAGCATCATCTGGGTGCCGCCGCCCAGCAGACGGGAGATGGCGAAGGTGGACACGGAGGGCACGAACACCATGGTGATGCCGGAGAGCACCCCCGGCAAAGACAGGGGCAGGATGACCTTGCGGAACACCTGCACGCTGCTGGCGCCTAGGTCCCGGGCCGCTTCAATGAGGGAATGGTCCAGCTTTACCAGCACGGAGTAGATGGGCAGGATCATGAAGGGCAGGTAGTTGTACACCATACCCAGCACTACGGCGCCCTGGGTACCGATCATCTGGAAGTGATCGATGGGGACATACGCGGCGGGATCAGATGCAAAGTGCATAGCGATCTGGTTGTAAAGGTCGATCAGGCCGATCTGCTGAAACAGCTGGTTCAAAAGTCCGTTGTTCTCCAGAATGGACATCCAGGAATAGGTCCGCAGCAGAAAATTCATCCACATGGGCAGCATGATGAGCACCATAGCGATGCGCTGCACCTGCGGCCCCTCCTTGGAGAGCATATAGGATACCGGGTATCCGATCAGCAGAGCGATCAGTGTGGCGATGATGGCCAGCTTAAACGAGCGGGTGAACACTGCTGTATAGGTACCCATGCGGGCGAAGTTCTCCAGCGTGAAGTCCCCGGCGGCGGTGCTGAAGGCATAGACCACCATAATGATGATGGGCGCCACCACGAAGATGGACATCCATCCCACATAGGGAACGGCGAACAATGAGAGCTTATTTTTCATCCTCGCTCTCCTCCTCATCCGCCTCCCAGTTGGCGTCGCTCATCTCCTCATATTCTTCCGAGAAGGAGGAGTAATCGCCGAACATCCCGGAATACGGACTCTTTTTCATAATGTGGATGCCGTCGGGATCGATCTTGATGCCGATCCGGGCGCCCACGGGGGAATGGTCTGTGGTTTGGATAAGCCATTTGAAGCCCCGGAAATCCACGATGATGTCGTACTGCATCCCCTTGAAGGTGACAGAGGTGACAGTCCCCACCAGTTGTCCCTGCTCCATGGGGACGATGTCGATGTCCTCGGGCCGGATGACCACGTCCACCGGCTCGTTCTCAGCAAAGCCGCCGTCCAGGCAGGGAAACTCCCGGCCGTACATCTTCACCAGCTTGTCCCGGACCATGACGCCGTCAATGATGTTGGACTCACCGATGAAGTCCGCCACAAAGGCGTTCTTGGGCTCGTTATAGATATCCTCCGGCGTGCCGATCTGCTGGATGCAGCCCTTGTCCATCACTACGATGGTGTCGGACATGGTCAGGGCCTCCTCCTGGTCGTGGGTGACGTAGATGAAGGTGATGCCCACCTGCTGCTGGATTTTCTTCAGCTCCAGCTGCATGTCCTTGCGGAGCTTTAGATCCAGAGCGCCCAGGGGCTCGTCCAGCAGCAGCACCTTGGGCCGGTTTACCAGGGCCCGGGCGATGGCCACCCGCTGCTGCTGGCCGCCGGACAGGGCGTCCGGCTTGCGGTTTTCAAAGCCCTTCAGGCTGACAACCTCCAGCATTTCCAGCACACGCTGACGGATCTCCGTCTCCGGGATCTTTACCCGGCGCTTGCCGGAGGGATCCTTCGGGTCCGGCCGCTTCTGCATCCGCAGGCCGAAGGCCACGTTCTCAAACACATTCATGTGGGGAAACAGGGCGTATTTCTGGAACACCGTGTTGATCTGCCGCCGATAGGGCGGAACGTCATTAATCCTCACACCGTCGAACAGGACGTCTCCCGACACAGGGGTCGTGAAGCCGCCAATAATACGCAGCGTTGTGGTCTTGCCGCAGCCGCTGGGTCCAAGCAGTGTGAGGAATTCTTTGTCGTTGATATAGAGGTTTAAATCGTTGAGAACCACTTCGTCGTCAAACGCCATACGGATGTTCCGCAGACGAATCAACTCTTTGGACATGTATCCTCCCCCATTTCATAATAATTTTGATTACAATGAAACGCCTCTTTTCTCTGTTGAGGGGGAACCTTTCTCGTCGAAATTCAGCAATAACAAACTATATCCGATGTGTGGCGAAAAGTCAAGCAAAATCAAAGATTTCGCCGGGGTTTTACGGGAATTTTTTAAGGAGTTTCCGGCGCGGGAAAATACTTGTCCCGGAAGGGCACATCCGCCACGGTGAAGACCCTGCCCCGCAGGTAATTCAGCGCCCCGGCGTCCGTGGGGAAAGGGAAGGCCAGCTGGTAGGAATACAGGGCCTGCCGGGTCTCGCCGTAGCGGCGGTTCACATCCCCCCGGCCGTACTTGCCGTCCCCCAGCAGGGGACAGCCGATCTCCGCCATGGACACCCGGATCTGGTGGGTCCGGCCGGTGAGCAGCCGACACTCTACCAAAGACAGCGGGCCCCGGGTCTCCAGAGTCCGGTACAGGGTCACGGCAGTCTTTCCGCCGGGAATGGGACGGCGATAGAAAGCCACCTGCTTTTTCGCCTCATCTTTTAAAAGAAAGCCCGCAATCTTCCCCTCCACTGGCTTGGGGCGGCCTACGGTGATGCAGAGATAAGACTTCTCCACCTCATGGTTTTTGATCTTCTCATTTATGATCCGCAGGGTCTCCGCGTTCTTGGCGGCAATGACAATGCCGCCGGTGTTCCGGTCGATCCGGTTGCACAGGGCGGGCGCAAAGGCGTTCTCCCATTTGGGATTCCACTCTTTTTTCTGGTACAGGTAGGCCTGAATGTGGTTGATGAGGGTGTTGACCTTCTCCGTCTCATCGGCGTGGACCACCAGCCCCGGCCGCTTGTTCACCAGCAGCAGATTCTCGTCTTCGTACACGATGTCCAGCTGGGGACGGAACACGGTGAGAAAGATGTTTTCCTCAGAGGGCTTGTCAAAGAACTCGTCGTTGATATATAATTGTAAAATATCGCCGGACTCCAGCCGTGTGTCCCGCTTGGCACCCCTGCCGTTGACTTTGATCCGCTTGAGGCGGATGTATTTCTGCAGCAGGGTGGGGGGCAGCAGGGGCAGGCTTTTGGCCACAAAGCGGTCCAGCCGCTGTCCGGCGTCGTTTTTTCCAATGGTGAGTTCCCGCATGGCATCCTCCGATGGGCAAGTATTTGATGCTACCATCATACCTGTTTGCCGGGCGCTTGTAAAGCGGGGAGAGAATTTTTTGAATCGGTTAGGAGAAACTGGACGTATGGCGCAGCATGACGGAAACAAACAGCGGGGCTGGGTGAACTATTTCCGGGTCTTGGCAGGGGGCTACCTGCTGTATCTGGCCTACCAGCTGATGAAGGGCATCTGGGACGGGACCGCCGAAACCGTGGCTCTGAACGCGGCGGCGGGCGCAGTGTTCGCCGCGGCAGGGGCGATGGTGCTTTGGCGGGAGTGGAAGGCGTACCAGTACGCCAAGGCTCACAAGGACGACCCGGATAGCTGGAGCCAGGACGACGCCCTGCCGGAGCAGAAGCGTCCGGCGACACCTGCAGAACAGGTCGGACCCGAAGCGGACCAGAAGGGACGGGACGAGGAATGAAGCTGGAAGAGCTCTGCGCCGCCGTGCAGGAGGCGCGCTATTACAACGAGCGGTTCACCCGCCGGGAGTACACCAGCGCCTTCCGGACCTACACGGAGCGATTCGGACCACTGTACATGGAGGCCGTCCGGGAGACGGCGGAGGACCCTGACGGCCGCCGGGTACTGGCGGAGCAGCTGCTGGACCTGCTGGAGGCAGGGTGGAAACGCCAGCGCCCCTGGAACCGGACCATGGTCCAGGCCCGGGAAAAGCAGATGCTGGTGACGTATCTTTCCCCCATGCTGCTGGGACTGGAGGAGCCCCTGTGCCAAGAGCTGGCGGAGCGGCTGCGGGACGGCTGGAACACCCGCCGGCCCAAGGACATCTACAACATCACCACCTATGCCCGGCTGCAGGAGGGCTTCCGCAATGTGATCCTGGGCATCGACATCACCGGCTGGCAGAAGCGTCGGGAAGAGGAGAGCTGAACAGAGCGCCTGCCCGGAAACGAAAAAATTTGCCCGGAAACGGCAAAAACATGAAAAAATTGTTTGACAACCGGGCACACATCCCTTATAATACTATTCGTGTCATTACGAGGTAGCTTATGCGTTTTGATGTAAGACCCATACTGCATGCCCCTGGCAAGCGCCTGACGTTCCAGTTTTCTCTGGACTTGTCCGACGTGGAATTTGCCGGACGGCATCCCATCAGCCGCCCTGTGGAGGTGGAGGGCGCGGTGAGCAACACCGCGGATCTCCTGGAGCTGGAGCTGACGGCCCGGACCACGCTGGACGCGGTCTGCGACCGGTGCGGCAAGGCGTTTCTTCAGGACAAGACCGTTCCCTTTCGCTGCCTATTGGCGGAAGAGCTCCAGAACGAGGACAACGACGAGATCGTCCTGCTGGAGGATGGGGAAGTGGATGTGGGCGATCTGGCCCGCACGGCGTTCATCCTTGGAATGGACACCAAGACATTGTGTTCGGAAGATTGCAAAGGACTGTGCCCCCGGTGCGGTGCCGACCTGAACCTCGGCCCCTGCTCCTGCGGGAAGGAGACGGATCCCCGTCTGGCGGTCCTGGCAAAGCTTTTAGAGAACAGAGAGAACGAATGAATAAGGCCGGGGGCGACTCCGTTGCCTTTGAAAGATCAAGGAGGTGTCACAATGGCAGTACCTAAGGGAAAAGTATCCAAAGCTAGACGCGACAAGCGCCGCAGCTCCCACTGGAAGCTGGCGGCTCCCGGCCTCGTCAAATGCCCGAAATGCGGTGCGCTGCACCTGCCTCACAGAATGTGCCAGGAGTGCGGTACTTACAACGGCCGCGAGGTCAAGGTTGTCAAGTCCGTGGTGGCGAAATAAGACGTGCCCTGTGGATCGGGAGGGAAGAGCAACATCTTCCCTCCTTTTTCTGCGTCCATACTGTGTAAAAATCGGAGGACGTCTTGCCATTTCGCCGGTCACTGGGTATAATATGACCATGTATGTCTGCTTGATAAAGAAGGGAAGTGAGCGCCGGTGAAACCCATCGTCGCCATCGTGGGCCGGCCCAATGTGGGCAAGTCCATGCTGTTCAACAAACTCATTGGAAAGCGCCTCTCCATTGTGGAGGACACCCCGGGCGTCACCCGGGACCGCATCTATGGGGAGACGGACTGGAACGGCCGGTCCTTCACCCTTATCGACACCGGCGGTATCGAGCCCCGGACCGACGACCAGATCCTGTCCTTCATGCGGGATCAGGCCCAGATCGCCATCGAGAACGCCACTGTCATCATCTTTCTGACGGATGTCCGCACGGGCCTCACCGCCTCTGACCAGGAGGTGGCCAACATGCTGCTGCGCAGCGGCAAGCCCATCGTGCTGGCAGTGAACAAAATGGACTCCACTGGTGTCCCGGACCCGGACTTTTATGAGTTCTACAACCTGGGACTGGGGGATCCCATCGCTGTCTCGGCTGTCCATGGCCACGGCACCGGCGACCTGCTGGACGCCTGTCTCCAGTACTTCCCCCCAGAGGAGGACGAAGAGGAGGAGGACGACGCCATCAAGGTGGCTGTTATCGGCAAGCCCAACGCCGGCAAGTCCTCCCTGGTGAACAAGATCCTGGGGGAGGAGCGGGTCATCGTCTCCAACGTGGCCGGCACCACCCGAGACGCCATCGACTCCTACTTTGAAAACGATCAGGGCAGGTTCGTCTTCATTGACACCGCCGGCATCCGCCGCAAGTCCAAGGTGGAGGAGGACATCGAGAAGTACTCCGTTCTCCGGGCCACCCTGGCCATTGAGCGCAGCGACGTGTGCCTGATCCTGATCGACGCCACCGAAGGCGTCACCGAGCAGGACACCAAGGTGGCGGGCTTGGCCCACGAAGCCGGGAAGGCCAGCATCATCGTGGTCAACAAGTGGGATCTGATCGAAAAGGACGGCAAGACCATGGACAAGATGCGGGAAGAGGTCCGCAACGGCCTGGCCTTCATGACCTATGCCCCCATCCTGTTCATCTCAGCCAAGACCGGCCAGCGGGTGGACCGGCTGTTCGAGCTGATCGACTATGTCTCCAACCAGGCCAGCACCCGGATCACCACCGGTATGCTGAACAGCGTCCTGGCGGATGCCCAGACACGGGTTCAGCCCCCCTCCGACAAGGGCCGCCGGTTGAAGATCTACTACATGACCCAGGTGGGCATCCGGCCACCCCACTTTGTGGTGTTCTGCAACGACAGCCGCCTGTTCCACTTCTCCTACCAGCGGTATCTGGAGAACTGCCTGCGGAACACCTTTGGCCTGGAGGGCACGCCTATCACCCTCTCCATCCGCCAGCGGGGCGAGAAGGAGGGGTGAGAATGGGCGCAGTGGTATGGTTTCTCATTTCCCGGATGGAACTGTGGCTGGTGGCTGCGATCGCCTACTTCTGCGGCTGTTTCAATGGGGCGGTCATTATTTCTAAATACATCCTGCGAGACGATGTTCGCAGGCATGGCAGCGGCAATGCAGGATTAACCAATTTTTACCGTACCTTTGGTGGACCGCTGACTTTTGTGGTAATCTTATGTGATGTCCTCAAAGCCGTAATAGCGGTTCTGATCGCGGCTCACATCGGCGGCGGGTTTGATCCCAGGATGATGCCGGATATGCCGCTGAGTACGGAGATGACGGTCTATTATGTGGTCTTGTTCAAATACTGGGCTGCCCTGTTCTGTCTGCTGGGTCACATGTTTCCCTGCATGTTCCACTTCAAGGGCGGCAAGGGCATCCTCTCCGGCGGCACCATCGTCTGGATGATCGACTGGCGGATCGGCCTGGTGGTCTGGGTGGGATTTCTGCTCTTATTCCTGCTGACGAAGTATGTATCTCTGGGATCTGTCTGGGCTGGGGCCAGCTTCCCTTTTGCCACTTGGTATTTCTATCCGGATCCGGTCATCGTGCTCCTGGCGTTTCTCCTGGGAGCCTTGATTTTGTGGAAGCACCGGAGCAACATCGTCCGCCTTATCCATGGCAACGAGAATAAATTCAGCGTACACCGCAAAAAAAATTAGGAATGCGGCATGGTGCGGTCCGGCAGAGCCGGACAAAATGGAATTGTTTCGCCATAGGCGGAACAGCTCGATTTCTAACTCCGGATTCCTAATTTGAGGGGGAGGAATACAGATGAAAACAGTTGTATTGGGCTCCGGCGGCTGGGGCACGGCCCTCAGCCAGATCCTGTGCGACAACGGACACGAGACCTATCTCTGGTCCCACAGCCCCGCCAAGGCGGCGGAGATGGCCCGGACCCGGGAGAACCCGCTTTTGCAGGGCGTCCATCTGCCGGAATCCCTCCACATCACCGGGGATTTGGACTGCTTGAAGGGCGCCGACCTGGTGGTCAGCGCACCGCCCTCCTTCGCCGTGCGGGAGACAGCAAAAAAAATGGCCCCGTATCTCACGGAGAAGACTGTGGTGGTGTCCGTTTCCAAGGGGATTGAGCGGGACACAAATCTGCGTCTCAGCCAAGTGATCCAGGAGGAGACGGAGAATATCTGTAAAGTAGCAGTTCTTTCTGGCCCTTCCCATGCAGAGGAGGTGGGGATCCGCCTGCCTACCGGCTGCGTGGCCGCCTGCTTGGATGTGGATGCGGCGCGTTTTGTGCAGGACGCCTTCATGAACGACTACTTCCGGGTGTACACCAGCGGCGACGTCGTGGGCGTGGAGCTGGCGGCGGCGCTGAAGAACGTCATTGCCCTCAGCTGCGGTGTGTGCGACGGTCTGGGCTATCAGGACAATACCAAAGCCCTGCTGATGACCCGGGCTATGGCGGAGATTACCCGCTTGGGGGAGAAGCTGGGGGGCTCCCGGCAGACCTTCGGCGGCTTGGCCGGTATGGGGGATCTGATCGTGACCTGCACCTCCATGCACTCCCGGAATCGCCGGGCGGGCATCCTCATTGGCCAAGGCAAAACGCCCCGGGAGGCCATGGAGGAAGTAGGCGCCGTGGTGGAGGGATACTTCGCCGCGGAGAGCATTCACCAGCTCAGTGAGCGGGTAGGCGTGGAAATGCCCATCAGCCGCTGTGCCTACGAAGTCCTCTATCAGGGCAAGCAGATCCGGGGCGTGGTAGCGGAGCTGATGACCCGGGCCAAGAAGGATGAACTGCTGGAGACGGCGTGGCTGTGAGGGGGGCACCCGGCCATGCGCGTTCCTGCGCAGAGAGAAAGGGTAAGAGACCGGAGGGATCCGGTCTCTTATTGTTTCTGATCGCGACTCTCAGTTTTGAAGATGAAATGATCCCGGTGAGGCATCTTGGAGGGCACTCACCGGGATTTTTCAGATTCAAACAGGAAAGCGTACTCTCAGACAATATCCAGCAGCTCCCGCAGGTCCCGGATCTCATAGTCGATCCGCAGGTCCTCTGGCCGGGCCTTTCCAGCAGGATTGTACCAGCAGCAGGGAAGTCCGGCATTGTTGGCGCCCTGGATGTCTGTGGAGAGGGAGTCTCCGATCACGAGACCGTTCTCCGGCGTCAGGCCGGGTATGCGGGAGCGGACATAGGCATAATAAGCCGGGTCCGGCTTGGAGGCTCCGGCGTCCTCGGAAATAAAGGCGTCCGTGATGAGAGCTGCGAACACACTGCCCTGCAGGCGGCTGCGCTGGACGGAGGCCACAGCGTTGGTGACAATGTACAGCTTGTGCCCCCGGCGGACCAGTTCCCGGCAGACCGCCTCCGCGTGAGGCAGGGGATAGACCCCGGCACCCAGGGCAGTGAGGTAATCCCGGTTGCACTTGTCTGGGTCCCGCGGCAGCTTCAACGCCTGAAAAAAGCGCACAAAACGCTCCAACGTCACATAGTCCTTGGAGACCTCTCCCCGGTCAAAGGCTGCCCACAGCTCCTGGTTGATCCGGTGGTAGAGGGCGCGGGTATCCAGCGTATCCGGAACGCCGTTGCTCCGGCACATGGCAGAAAAGGCACGGGCCGCGGCTTTTGGAAAGTCGAACAGGGTGTCATCCGCGTCAAAGAGCAGATAGGGAAATTTCATGGTGAGAACTCCTTTCGGGAGAGTTTGACCACATGTATCGTATCACATCCAAACAGGAAAGGCAATCACCGCCGCCCCCGCCGTGCATACCATGGCTTGAGGGGGAATGCCGGATGAACAAGACCTTTGGCGTGATCGGCGGAGATCGGCGGCAGGCAGAGCTTGCACGGCTGCTGGCGGAGGAAGGGCGCACGGTCTGGACCAGCGGAGTGGCCGGATGCCCGGATCTGCCTGCGCAGGCAGCGGCCGCGGACGTGGTGATCCTTCCGCTGCCGCTCTGCCGGGAGGACGGGATACTAAACAGTGAGACGGAGGATCTGCCCACCAGTGCGCTGTTCCGCCGTTTCAGTCCCGGCCAGCTGTTGCTGGCAGGGCAGGTTCGTCCCGCCCAGCAGATAGAGGCTGAGAACTGCGGGCTGACGCTGGTGGACTACTTCCAGCGGGAAGAGCTGACCGTTGCCAACGCGGCGGCCACGGCGGAGTCGGCCCTCCAGATCGCTATGGAGCATCTGGACCGGACGCTCCTGGGGATGGAGTGTTTGGTGCTGGGCTTCGGGCGGATCGGAAAGCTGCTGGCCTATCGGCTTCATGGGCTGGGCGCCCATGTTACAGTCACTGCCAGAAAACCGTCGGACCTGGCTTGGATCCGTGCCTATGGCTGGCAGGCGCTGGAGACCGGACGCCTCGATGGTGCGCTGTGTGACTTCGGCGCCGTGTTCAACACGGTCCCCTCGCCCGTCCTGGGCCACCTGCTGCTGGCGCAGCTGCCGAAGGGCTGCCTGTGTGTGGAGCTGGCCTCCGTCCAGGGCATCGACCTAGCTGCTGCAGAGGAGCTGGGACTGCCCCACGTATGGGCCCGCTCCCTGCCGGGGCGGATGGTGCCTGCCGCAGCGGCGGTGGCTATCCGGGACGCAGTCGACTACATTTTAAAAGAACGAGGTGACCCTGTGTGAGAAAAGAACGGGTCGGATTTGCGATGTGCGGCTCCTTCTGCACCCATGAAAAGGTGCTGGCGGAGCTGGAGAAGCTGGTGCAGCTGTATGAGACAGTCATCCCTATCGCGTCGGAGATCTCCGCCTTCACGGATACCCGCTTCGGGACCTCTGATGACCTGATGGAGCGGTTGGAGGATTTGACAGGGCATGAGGTGCTTTGTGACATCCCGTCTGTGGAGCCCATCGGTCCCAAGGGGCTGCTGGATGTTCTGGTGATCGCCCCGGCTACGGGGAATACCATAGCCAAGCTGGCGGCGGGCATCACGGATACGGCGGTTACGATGGCGGCCAAGGCCCATCTGCGGAACGGGAGGCCGGTGGTGATTGCCATGGCCAGCAACGACGGCCTGGCGGCTGGCGCCCGGAATATCGGGGAACTGCTGGTGCGGAAGAACTACTATTTCGTTCCCTTCGGGCAGGACAACGCCCGGGCGAAACCCAGTTCCCTGGTGGCGGACTTCTCCAAAATCCCGGAGACGGTGGAAGCCGCTCTGCGAGGCGAACAGATACAGCCGCTGCTGCTGCGATGAGGGAAGAGACGCGGGAATCAAACCCGCGTCTCTTTTTCGCAGCTTTATTTAAACTGGATAAAATCGACAAAAGAAGCGTGTTAAATCAATATTAACAATAAGTATAACTTATGATAGAAGGAGTCTCATCAGTTTGAGTACTTATTAAGCACGAAAAAGAAGGTGAATCCGGAAAACAAGAGAAAAAAATGAACAAAAGCAGAAGAAGAGGGTTGACTTTTCTGGCAAGCTCTGGTATTCTAACTAAGCTGTCGGGCGTGAGAGTGAAACACCAAAACGCAGAGCTTCAAGAAAAAACTTGAAAAAATGTGTTGACAAAGTAAGAACTTTGTGGTAAAGTAAATCTCACCGCCGGGAACGGCGTGCACCTTGTAAATTAAACAATGTAACGAAAAGGAAGCACCAGAAGGCGAGCTCATTTAGATGAGTTTGCCAAAGGA
>ERZ1036420.114-NODE-114-length-108366-cov-10.312868_pt1 | contig 108366 bp, 92 predicted proteins | sample MGYA00514220_ERZ1036420 | MGnify/ENA primary metagenome ERZ1036420 (study PRJEB33795, sample SAMN09464938) | human gut metagenome | host: Homo sapiens | place: USA: Stanford, California | collected 2016-10 | study: EMG produced TPA metagenomics assembly of the...
GGCGCCTTATTAGACTAAGACACCCTCCTGCTATACTGGTGCGGGAGGTGTTGCGTATGGATGCAAAGACGGAGCTGGAGCGGAAGCTGGTAGGACTGGCCCCCGGTATGGAGGCGGAGATCAGACAGGTCCTGGAGGCGTACCGGATCACCTGGGCGGAGACAGGCGGCGCCCTGGCGCTCCGTGAACGGATCGAGTCATTCCTGGCGGCGAAGCGGATCGACGGCCTGTCCCAGAAAACCCTGAAAGACTATGGCCTCGTGCTGCGGTCTTTTGCGCGGTATGCGGACAAACCACCGGAGGAGATCACCGCCGACGATGTCCGGCGGTATCTGGCCGGACTGTCGGAGCGGGGGCTGAAGGATGGGAGCATCGTCACCCACGCCAACACGCTGCGGAGCTTTTTCGCATGGCTGGAGCTGGAAGACGTGATCGGGAAAAGCCCCATGCGGAGGATCAGGAGCCGGAGCGTGGACCGGACGGCGTCCCGCCGCCCCCTGACAGATGAGGAACTTCACCGGTTGCGGAAAGGCTGCCGGAACATCCGGGACCAGGCACTGGTAGAATTCCTGTCCTCCAGCGGCTGCCGGTTGAGCGAGGCGGCAGGGATTCGTGCGGAGCAGGTGGATTGGAAGCAGAGGAGTGTACGCGTGCTGGGGAAAGGGCGGAAAATTCGGACGGTGTTCTTCTCCTTCCGGGCCGGACAGCTTCTGCGGGAATACCTGAGTCAGCGGGAGGGCGGAGACGCGCTCTTCGCGGCGGTCAGAGCGCCATGGAGCCCTTTGACGCCGGGAGGCATTGAGAAAGCCCTGGCACGAATCGGGCAGCGGGCCGGGCTGGAACGGCGGGTCCACCCCCATATCCTGCGGCATACCTTTGCTACGCAGGCGCTGCAGGGTGGGATGCCGCTGCCGGTGATTCAGCAGCTCCTGGGGCATGAGGACCCCAAAACCACCATGATCTACGCCGCGATTCTGCCGGAGGCGGCGCGGCGGGCATATAGGAAAACATTTGACCGAAAGGAGAACGACCATGAATGAAACGACTGTAACCACGGTAAAGGCCGCCATCGCGGCGGCGGTGGCTACCATGACGGCCCTGTGGGGCTGGTTCGGGTGGCTGGTGATCGCCTGGGTGCTGCTGATGCTGGCGGACTGGCTGATCGGCAGCGCGGCGGCGGCCAAGGAGGGGCGCTGGTCCAGCGCCAAGATGCGGGAGGGCGCTTGGCACAAGGGCGGTATGATCCTGGTGGTGTGCATCGCCCTGGTGGCGGACTGGCTGATCGGGAGCATCCTCGGCCATATCCCGGCCATTTCTCTGCCGTTTACATACTCCGTCCTGCTGGCGCCGCTGGTGATCGTCTGGTACATCATCGGGGAGCTGGGATCCCTGGCGGAGCACGCCGTTACCTTTGGGGCGCCTGTCCCCTCCTGGCTGAAAAACATCCTAGAGATCGGTAAAAACGCGGTCGACGCCGCCGGAGAGAGCATCGCCGGCGAGGGCGGCGGCGATCCGAAGGAAAGCGAAAACACCAAAAACGAATAGGCATCAAGCCGCTGTGCGGTTGATATTAAATTTTGAAAAGGAGAATTTGAACATGAAGACTGTGGAAGAAGTGCTGCGGAAGTACACCCTGGGCGAGGCCGGCAAGGACGAGACCAACGACAATCTGAAGGAACTGGGATCTCCCCTGTGCCTGAACCCTGACCGGAATGTGATTACCCCGGAGGAGCTGGCGGAGACCCGTGTGGGCGTGACGCCGGACGAGGCCAACGGCTACGGGCTGATGGAACACGGCGCGGGCAGCCTGGAAAAAGTCCATGTGGTGGACGGCCGCACGGTGGACGTGGACATGGGCCAGGAGACCGCCTATGTCTACATCGCCGGGCGCAAGTATCGCCTGCGGGGCGACATGCTGACGGAGGAAGACTGATGAAGACATACATCGGGACCAAGATCATCCAGGCGGAGCCGGCGTTCCGCATCGACGGGAAGATTTATTCCCTGGACAATATCCTGCCCAAGGACACAGACGTGGAGGAAGGCTACAGGGTACGCTATTCTGACGGCTATGAGAGCTGGAGTCCCAAGGGCGTGTTCGAGCAGGCATATCTGCCCGTGACCGTCAATCCCGATCTGCGAACAGACTCCCCCAGCATCAGTCAGCAGATGGTGGATGATTTCATCCTGAAGACCTGGACGCAGACCATGGGAGACAAGACCACAGTGGTCCAGGCCCTTCTGCGGAACGGGTTCGAGATTGTGGAGAGCTCCGCCTGTGTCAGCGCGGAAAACTACGACGAGAAGCTGGGCCGGGAAATCTGCTTGGGGAAGATCAAGGACAAGGTGTGGTTCCTGCTGGGCTTCCTGCTGCAGACCGCGGTACATGGCGTGAAGAAGGCGAAAACGGAGGCAGGCCGGCCGGCCTACGCCATGACCTTCAGCATGGCCATTGAGGCGGCCAAGAAGGGCAAACGCATTGCCCGGAAGGGCTGGAACGGAAAAGGCCAGTATGTGGAGCTGGCGAAGGCCATCAGTTACAAAAGCCCCACCGGCGCGGTGGTGAATGCGGAGCACGACGCCATTGGGAACCAGGCGTTGGCCTTCGTGGGCACCTCCGGCGTACAGATGGGCTGGCTGGCCTCCCAGGCAGATATGCTGGCGGACGACTGGGAGATCGTGGAGGGCTGATATGGTCCATATTGAGAGGACGCCGCTGAAGAAGATCCTGCGGGCAGCGGTCTACCGGAACACGAAGAAGCTGCCGCTCTCGGAGATCGTGGAGCGGGAGAAGCCGGACCTTGCCATGACGGGGGTGTTTTACAGCCCCGCCAAATGGGCGCCGGTGTGCCCGGTGAAGGCGGACGGGACCGTCCTGTTTGCGGATCAGCAGGACAGCTACTGGGCCCTGGGCTGGGACGTGGGAGCCGATGTGCTCCCCATCCTGGTCCCTCCTGGCGGGGAAAGCGACTGCCGGAACTACGTGGCAAACTGCCTGCTGGTCCGGGCGGGACGGCCCCAGCAGAAGTTGTACTACAACGATGACGTGGGCGGCCGGCGGGGCCGGGTGGCCGTGGGGCTGACGAAGGATACCTGGATCACCTACGGGGCCTCTGACGGCTCCAGCGGCGCCATGACGCCGGAGGACCTGCGGGACTACATGGTGGGCCAGGGCTGTCAATTCGCCGTGATGATGGACGGCGGCGGCAAGGTCAACCTGTATGTGAGGAGCGCAAATGTGCTGATCCAGGGAAAGGACCCCAGCCAAAACCTGATCCTGCTGTACCTGGACGACGGAGAAACGGAGGAAACACCTGTGAGCGAGAAAAAGGCCGTGGTGCTTGACCCCGGCCACGACGCAAGCAACCTGGCCAACAAGAGCCCGGACGGCACCTACTATGAGCACGAGTTTGCCCTGGACATGGGGAACCGGCTCAAGGCCATCCTGGAGCGGCACGGCGTGGCCGTGACGATGACCCGTACCGGCGGCGAGGCGGTGAGCCTTGCCCAGCGGTGCAAGATCGCCAACAACATCCGGGGGCTGGACCTGTTCGTGAGTCTGCATTCCAATGCGGCGGCGGGCAGCGGCTGGTCCTCCGCCTCCGGCTGGAGCGCCTATGTGTTCGGCGAGACCAGCGGCGGCTATGCCGCGGCGCAGCGCATCCTGGAGGCGGTGAAGGCGGCGGGGATCGCGGTGCGGTCCTCCCCCATCGTGGAGGACCCGTCCCTCTACGTACTGAAAGGGACGGTGGCGCCGGCGGTGCTGATCGAGCACGGCTTCCACACGAACCAGGAGGACGTAGAGAAGCTGCGGAATAGCAGCTACCGGCAGAGATTAGCGGAGGCGGAGGCCCGTGGCATCCTGGACTACCTGGGCATTGCCTATGCGGAAGAGGACACGCCGGCGGCGGAGCCGACAGAGGCGGAAAAAGCGGTGGAGTGGATCACCAGTGAGGGCATCATGCTGGGCAACAGCGCCGGGGACCTGATGCTGGACCAGCCGCTGACTGGAAAACGGTTCGCCGTCATGCTGTACCGGTATCACAAAAAATTTCATCCAACATAAACGGACGAGGGGCCGGCCGGTGCGGCCGGCCCCGTTTCTTGCAGGAGGCGAGACGACGTGCCATCCAACTGGCTGTACATCGACAGCAACTTCCCCACGTTCACCGGGGAGGAGAGCCTGAAAGAGCAGGTCACCACAATCCAAAACTACATGTATATGCTGGTGGAGCAGCTGCGGTACACCCTGCACAACTTGGATCTCTCCAACATGAACGAGGCGGCGGTGGACGACTGGGAGAACGCCATCACCGAGCCCATCTACATCCATCTGGAGGACAGCGACGAGCGGATTACCCAGCTTGCCATCACGGCGGCGGGACTGTCTGCCCGGATGGAGGACGCGGAGGGGAACATCACCACCCTGCAGGCCACAGCCACAGGGCTGGCCGCGCAGATCACAGACGCCGAGGGAGACATCGCGGCCCTGCAGGTGACGGCCGACGGCCTCTCCAGCACGGTTGCCAACCAGGCAGGGCAGATCAGCAGCCTGCAGCAGACGGTGGGCAGCTTCTCCCTTTCTGTGAGCAATGGGGAGAGCAGCTCCACCATCTACCTGTCCGCAAACGGGGCCGTGATCGACTCCGCCCGGGTGACATTCACCGGAATGGTTCTGTTCGCGGATCTGGAGACCTCCGGCGCCACAGTCATCAACGGCGACAACATCACCACGGGGACCATCTTCGCGGACATCATCCACCTGGGCGGACAGATGGACGTATACCGGACGGCCAGCGGGTTCTCCCTGGGCGGTTATATCGGATACATGTCCGGCATGACGGCTTCGGGGAGTTCCACGGCGGGCATCGCCATTGCCAGCAGCAACGAGGCGGCGGTGGTGATCTGCACCACCAACGGCGCCCGGATGGGATACGACGGCGTCTCCACGGTGGTGTGCACCGGTACGCAGGTCTCCATCACCGGGGACACGGTATTCATCAATGGGGAGCCGGCCACAACCTCCGATGCGCGGCTGAAGACGGAGAGGCAGTACGATGTGGAGAAATACCTGGGCGTGTTTGACCGGCTGAAGCCCTGCACCTTTGTCTATGACGGGCACAAGCGACGCCACCTGGGCCTGATCGCCCAGGAGGTGCAGGAGGCCCTGGCGGCGGAGGGCATCCCGGAGAGCGACTTCGCGGCCCTGTGCACGGAGCCGCCCGGCGAGGAACGGCCGGACGGCCTCTATACCCTGCGCTATGGAGAGATTCAGATTATGGCCATTGCCAAAATTCAGCAGATGGCGAAAAGGATCGAAGTCCTGGAGGCGGAGATCGCCGGGCTGAAAACAGGAGGAACGACATGAAAGTATCTATGATCGAATTGGTTCGCGCAAATCTTGCAGTGAAGGAGATGGAGCGGCAGGAGCTGCCCTACGAACTGGCTGCCGCGCTGGTGAAGCTGAAACGGGCGACGCAGAAAGACTTTGAAGCGTTCCTGGAATTGGAAAAGAAGCTGGTGAGAAAATACGCCGTTCTGGACGAGACGGGGAATGCCGCTCTCGAAAACGGACACTTCAAATTCCGCGATTTGAGCGAGGCCCCCGCATACCTGGAGGAGCGGAGAGAGCTGGAAGAGACCGCTGTGGAGGCAGCCATTTCCAGAAAGGCAGTGATTCCCCCAGAAAACATTTCTCCGCAAGCTCTGGAAGCGCTGTCTGTCTTTTTAAACTTCAAGCGGAAGGAGTGAGGCAAATAACGGGGTCCCCGCTGCGCCCCGCGCAGTGGGGAGAGGACGAGCCCTGGAATGAGAGAGACCTGCCCGGACAGGGCAGGGCGAGCGATATGAAAGGAGTGAGGACGACATGAAGCTGCCCGCAGTACAGTATGCGGATGGGATCAAGCAGGGAAAACAGGACCAATTCAAGGGCCTGAACCATAACCTGGGCGCCAAAGACGGCGAGCTGTGGGACATGAGAAACCTGACCAGCGACTACTTTCCCCTGCTGGCATCCCGGCCACGGCGGATGCTGTTCAAAACTCTGACAGCCCCCGGCGGCCTGTTCTGCTGGGACAAGCTGTGCTGGGTGGACGGAACCACGTTCTACTACAACGGAGAGTCCAAGGGGACTGTGACGGCCGGGCCGAAGACCTTCACCGCACTGGGGGCGTACATCGTGATCTTCCCGGACAAGGCCTACTACAACACGGCGGCGGACGAGTTCGGCAGCCTGGAGGCCGCATGGTCCGGGACCTCCCTTACCTTTACCAACGGAAAAATCTATGACGAGGACGCGGACGCCAACTGCATTCAGGCGGAGGGCGTCAACTGGGCGGACACTTTCAAGGCCGGGGACGCCGTGACCATCTCCGGATGCACGAAACACCCCAGCAACAACAAGACCCCCATTATCCGGGAGATCGACGGGGACAAGCTGTACTTCTACGAGTACACCTTCGACCTGGACGGGGACGACGGGATCACTCCCTACACGGAGACCGGGGACATGAAGGTGGAGCGGACCGTGCCGGACCTGCTGTTCGTCTGCGAAAATGAGAACCGGCTGTGGGGCTGTGACAGGACCACCATCTACGCCTCCAAGCTGGGAGACATCTTCAACTGGAATGTGTACGACGGTCTGGCCACAGACAGCTACAGCGTGGACACCGGCAGCGCCGGCAGCTTCACGGCCTGCATCTCCTACATGGGATACCCCATCTTCTTCAAGGAGGACCACATCTACAAGGTGTACGGCTCGATCCCCACCAATTTTGAAGTGATGGGCAGCGCCACGCTGGGGGTGGCGGACGGCAGCGCGGCGAGTCTTGCCGTGGCCGGCGAGGTGCTGTTCTACCTCTCCAGGGCCGGGATCATGGCTTACTCCGGCGGGATCCCGCAGCCGGTGGGCGCCGCCTTCGGCGTGGAGAAATTCCGGGACGCAGCTGCGGGCAGCGACGGTCTGAAATACTACGTCTCCATGCGGGACCGGGCCGGGACCTGGCATCTCTATGTCTACGACACCCAGCGGGGCCTGTGGCACATCGAGGACGAGACCCACGCCACACACTTTGCCTCCTCCGGTGGAAACCTCTATCTGCTGGCAGAGGACGGGGGCATCTGGATCGCGGGCAGCGTTCAGGACCCGCCGGAGGAGGCTGCGGCGGAGGAAGCGGTATCCTGGATGGCGGAGTTTGCGGACTGGTACGACGACAGCCCCAACAAGAAGGGCATTTCCAAAATCCTGGTTCGCCTGGAGGTGGACGAGGGAGCGGAAGCGCGGCTCTACATCCAGTACGACTCCGGCGGGACCTGGGAGCAGGTCGGCCATACGCTGGAGGCCAACGCGAAGCGGAGCTACTATCTGCCTGTGATTCCCCGGCGGGCGGACCACTACCGGCTGAAACTGGAGGGCACCGGCGGGTGCCGTATCTATGGCCTGACCCGGGAGTATTACGACGGCTCCCAGCTCAAGAGTATGCCGGGTAGGCAATAACAACGAGGGTCGAAGGGGAGCAGGCTCCCCCTCGACCTCCCCCACCCCCGCGTCGCGGTAAACTGCATATCCATCGCTTCGGCCTGCGGCCAAAGCTCTTCCATTCCGTTACCGCTCCTTTTTCACGCCGAAACCCGTTTCGGCGTGAGGAGGACGAGCAACGGAGCGGGACGAGACCTGGCCGAAAGACCGGGGCGAGTGGAGCGCAGTTTGTGAGGACGAGGGGACGCCGCCCCCGGCGGCTGGGTCAACGTATTTTCGCCACGTACACGCCGCGGCGAAAATGATCTGAAAAGGAAAGAAGGTATGAACCATGCCATCCTATACCTATGACGACTTTGTAAAGGCGGCCAACCAGAAGGGGCTGTTTCAGGAATTTTCCCAGGCGGACCTGCAGACCGCGCAGAGATACCCGGAGTTCGGCATGAGCATTCTGGGACTGAAAGAGGACATCCACAAGGCCACCACACCGGAGGCAAAACTGCTGGCAAACGAGATGGCAAACCAGCTGCGCTCCAGCTACGGCGGTTATACCGGCGGAAAATACGGAGCGGACTACATCTCCGACGGGAAGATTCCGAACCAGATCGACAGCGTGCTGGACAAGATCAACGGCTTCGGGAGCTTCAACTTCGACCAGGAGCGCCCCAGCTATGAGAACCAGTATGCGGAACAGCAGCAGGCGCTGCTGGACGCCATCATCAACCGGCCGGATTTTTCCTGGTCCAAGGAGGACGATCCCCAGTGGCACAGCTACCGCAAGAGCTACCTGCGGGAGGGCGACCGGGCCACGGCGGACGCACTGGGCCAGGCGGCGGCCGCCAGCGGCGGGCGCCCCTCCACGGCGGCCGTCACGGCGGCCACCCAGGCCGGGGACTACTATGCCGCCCAGCTGAACGACATCATCCCCACGCTGTACCAGCAGGCATACGACCGCTACCTGAACGAGTACAACATGAGCCTGCAGGACCTGAACGCGGTCAACACGCAGGAGCAGCTGGACTATGCCAAGTACCTGGATCAGCTGGGGCAGTTCAACACAGACCGGAACTTTGCCTTCAACCAGTATCTCTCCGACTTCGATATTCTGCAGAATCAGCTGGCTTCCCTCCAGGGGCAGGACAGCGTAGATTACAACCGCTGGATGGACAAGGTGGGGCTGTACGAGCAAAAGCAGGCGGAGGAAACGGACCTGGCCCGGGCCCAGGTGGATGCCATTCTGGCCGCCGGCGGAAGCCCCAGCGCGGATCTGGTGGGCGCCTCCGGATACGGGAGCGAGTATGTCCAGGCCCTGGAGGAAGCCTACCGGCGGCAGGCTGCCCAGCAGGCAGCCGGCGGAGGCGGTCGGTCCAGCAGTTCCGGAGGCGGGAAGTCCAAGATGACGCTGACCACGGCCAAACAGGCAGCAAACGCCGGCGTCTTTTCGGACGACGTTCTGGCTGTCTTGCGGGAGAACGGGTATACAGACGAGATGCTGAAGGCGATCTATGGATACGAGCCAAACAGCGGCGGAAGCGGAACGATCACAGACGCCTCTCAGCTGGGGGCTGCGGCGCTGAATATCGCGAACGCCATGAGCCGGGTTAATTCTCCGTCGCAGTTGGGGACGTGGGCCGAAAGAATCTCTGATGCGCTGGATGACGGCAAGATCACAGAGGCGGAAGCGGAGTTCCTGCTGGATGCAATCGGCTATTAAGGAGGCAGAACATGGCGAAATTATCTGTACAGGAACGGCTGGAACGCCTTAGAGAAGCAGGAAGGAAGCAGAGCGGCCAGGGAGGACAGCAGTCCTCCCCCGCTCCGGCTGCGACATCCGGGAGAACTACGGCCGGAATGACCGTCCGGGAGCGGCTGAACAGGCTCAAAGAAGCGGGGAGACAGCAGTCCCCCTCCCTGCCGACGGTGACCAGTCAAGCGGCGGGCGAAACCGCCGGAAGAAAAAAGGCTGGGAGGCCAACAACTGCCGGAAAGCCGGGAAAGATCACATCCCCGGCACGGGAGGCGGAGCGCCGGGCGGAGGAGCTGCGGACGCTGCGGGACGAGGCCCAGCAGGAATTCCTGAATTTCCGGGGTGCGGAGATCACCGCAGGGGCTGCGGGGATGCCCACAGAGTCGTATGCCGGGCAGAGATACCGCACGGCGGAGGAAGCCTACCGCGCCCGGCAGGATTACGACAGGCAGCTTGCGGAACTCCGAAACCGCTATTATCAGGAGGAAAACGAACAGCAGCGGGCGCGGCTGGCGGAAGATGCCTCCATGCAGGCCAGCTTTGCCCGGGCGGACGAGATCAGGGGCGCACTGAACCGCATCCAGACCCTGGAGCAGACCCGGGTGGCGGCACCGGGCCCCGTGACGGAGGATGCCGTCAACCAGGCTGTGCGGGAGATCGCCGGGCAGTACGGATTGTCCCGGGAGGACAGCCGGAATCTGACCACCGTCCGGAAGGCGCTGGAGGCGCAGCTGCTGGAAGAGACGGACCGCATCAGCGCGGCGGGCTATGACTACGAGCGCATGACGGAGTACCAGAAGCGGCAGGAGCGGGCGGCGGAGGCGGAGCGCCAGCGGCAGCAGACGGAAGCGTGGGCGGACGAGCATCCGGTCCTGGCCTCCCTCGCCTCCGTGGGCGCATCGGCCCTGCAGGCTGTCGACATCCCCCGCCTGATCGCCACTGGAGGCGGAAGCGAGGACGACCTGCGGACCTATACCCCGGCAGACCCGAACGCGGCCATCATCAGCAATTTTGTAACCGGGGTACGGGACACGGTGTCCAAGAAGATCGCGGATAACACAGACTGGGAGCTGTTCGGCCAGAACGTGGCGTCCTTCCTCTACAACACCGGCATGTCCATCGGAGACAGCGCCTCCCAAGTGGCGCTGCTGGGACCGTGGGCAACGTACCTGATGGGCGCCAGCGCGGCCAGCCAGCAGGCCGTGAACGTGCTGGAGCGGGGCGGCAGCAATTCCCAGGCGTTCTGGGGCGGTCTGGCCGCCGGCGCGGCGGAGGCGGTGTTCGAGCGGTTCAGCATTGAGAAGCTGCTGGAGGCCAAGACCATCAACAGCGTGAAGGACCTGCTGCGGGCAACTGCCCAGCAGGCGGGCACGGAGGCCAGTGAGGAAATGCTGACGGAGATCGCCAACATCCTGTCGGACACCGCCATCATGGGGGAATCCTCCGACTTCGAGCAGCTGGTGACGCAGTACCAGCTGATGGGCATGGACGAGGACGAGGCCCGGAAGCAGGCGTACCTGGACAGCGTGGCGCAGGTGGTATGGGCCGGCGTGGGCGGCGCTCTGTCCGGCATGGCCATGGGCGGCGCCACCAGCGGCGTGGACCTGGCCGGGCGGAATATCCGGCAGGGTATTCGGGACTACCAAGCGAGACCGGCCGACAGCGCCTATGACGTGATGCGAGAAAAGGGAATGTTCTCCCCGGAGGCTAGAGAGGCCGTGCAGGCGGCGGAACGCAGGCGGGGTGTGACGGAGGCCGTGGACCGGGCAGCCTGGATGATGGACCCGTGGAACCGGAGATCCCGGCGGGAGTACCTGAAGAACCGCGGGAGGGGCCAAGATGCAGAAGAAGCGCCACCGGCGTCCCAGCAGGCGCAGAGCCCGCAGGCCACGCAGGCGGTGCCTGCGGGCACACAAACCGCCGCCCCGGAAGGGGCGGCGCAGGTGCAGCAGGATCAGGCGCAGCCGGCAGGGCGGCAAACGCAGGCCACGCCGGCGGCGGACCCTGTGATCCAGACCCTGGAGAGCGGGGGGCGAGTGGACCAGGCCACGCTTTCCGACGAGCAGTTCGCAGCCCTGGCAGAACGGGGTGACATGGACGTGGATGCCGGCGGAAGGGTCTATCAGGTTGACCCTGCCCAGCATATTGACCAGCGCAGCAGCGAGGATATGGGAGACCGGAGGATCAACGCCTTCCAGTTCGACCATCCGGAGGTGCACCGGTATTACAGCGAGGCGGCGGCGGAGCTGCTGAATGAGCTCTCTGTCACAGAAAAGGGCGGGCAGACCCTTCGCCTGGGCGATTACCAGACCGGGTATGAATACCGGAGGACCAAGCGGGCAGCGCCGGAGCGGATCACCGTGCTGCTGGACGACTACGGCCTCTCTTACGATCAAATCGAGAAAGCCCTGGACGCCATCATTCACAACCACGGCCAGGAGAACATCGCCGCTGCAAAGCGGGTGGAGTTCGTGCTGGACGATATGCTGACAAACGGCTATCAGTCCATGGATGGATATATCCCACCCAACCAGGACTACATCAATGCAAAAGCAAGTATTGCCGGATACGTAGAGACTGCAGAGGGCGGAAGCGGGTATCTGGACGGGATCGACGAAGCGCCGGTGACGGCGGAAAGGATGGAGCAGAATGGACAGCAGGGAGCAGAGCCGGGAGACGGCGTATCTGATGGAGACCTCGGACGGCTTTCTGGTACGGGTGCCGGAGAGCAAACTGGAGGCGTGGAAACAGGCGCAGAAAGAGGCAGAGGCCCCGCTGACACCTACCGAGCAGCGCGTGAAAGACAAAATTCTGTCCATGATCTACGGGGAGAACCGGTAAGCAGCCAGGACCTGGGACTGCCGCGGGGCACGGACGCCAAAACGCTTCAGGTCATTCCGGAGAGCGCCTGGGATGACGGCCTGCGGGCCACAGCGGACCGGGTGCGGGAAGAGACGGGGCTGGATACCGTGTTCGTGACCGGCGGCATCCAGATCGGGACGCCGGACGGCGCCCGGCTGGTCCGGGGTGTATTCACCGGGGACCGGATCATCGTGCAGGCGGACAACATCCGGGTGACGCCGGACCAGATCGCGGACCATGAGATTTTCCATGACCGGGCGGCACAGACGCCGGGCCTGATCCGGGAGCTGGAGGACCGCGTCCGGGAACAGTATGGGCCGGAAGATCTGGGCCGTGTGGTGGAGCAATATATCCGGAAGCTGCGGGGCGTGATCTCCGTTACGGAAAACGCCGGCGAGGACGGCACACAGGCGGAGGCATGGGCCATTCTGGAGGAAATTTTCGCGGACGCCTACGCCGGGATCAACGCCTTCTCCGTCCACGCGGAGCGGTTCAACGAGACCGTGGAGCAGACCATGACAGAGCGGGGCGTGGGCCGTGGCAGCCAGAACGCCGCGGCAACAGACCGGACCACCGGCCCCCCGGCGGAAGGCCGCTACAGCTTCGGCGGGGAGAACGCCAGGCGGGCGGACCTGGACGCCCTGGACCGGGCCAAGGAGATGGAGCGCCAGGGCGTGGCCATGGAGACCATCTTCCGGGAGACCGGGTGGTATACCGGGGCGGACGGCAAATGGCGGTTCGAGATCGATGACAGCGGCATGGAGTACAGCCGCTGGGGAGACCTGAACCGGAGCGACCGGGCGGAGTATGCCCGCTTCCGGGAACTGGAGGGAAAGTTCATCGACGGGACCATCACCCAGGAGGAACAGACGGAGCTGCGCCAGCTGCTCGACCAGGGGCACGGCCCGGGCCGGGCGGAGGAACAGCAGACGCTGCGGCTGGCCGACTTCCTGCGCCATGACGAGCTTTATCAAAACTACCCCCAGCTGCGGCAGGCGGCCCTGCGGTTTGCGGACCTGCCGGAGGGGACACACGGTTCCTACAACACGGGGACAAACACCATCACCCTGAACAACTCCCTGCGTGACGCGCCGGAGGACACCCTGGTACACGAGATTCAGCACGCCATCCAGAGCGCGGAGGGATTTTCCGGCGGGAGCAGCCCGGAATACTGGGCCAGACGGGAATATGAGACGGGCGACCTGGTTTCAAATCGCCTACAGCAGGAGTACGACCAAATCCTGAACGGATTGGGCCGGGAGGATCAAAACAAGTACATCCGATATACGGAACTGGAGCGGGAATTGGAGCGCCTTTTCCTGGCTGATTCAAATACGGAAGCGGGGCGGCGGTATGACCGGCTGGAGGCCGAGCAGGACGCCATCTATGAAGAGCTCTATCCGAACGCGTGGTTCCGGCAGCTGCTGGACCTGAGCCACCGCATGGAGGACACCGCCGGAGAGTACCGCAGGATGTACGAGAACACCGCGGGCGAGATCGAGGCCCGGGATGTGACGGCCCGGCGCCAGCTGACGCCGGAGCAGCGGCGGCAGACCATGCCCAACACCGGGGACGAGAACACGGTGTTCTCGGACTCGGATGCCTTTTTCTCCGCGGAGACAGACACCGACGCGCTGAAAGAGCGGCAGATGCAGATCATTCAGGAGACAAACCCGGCGGATGACGACTACCACACATGGATCCGGAGCGCGGAGGAGATCAAGACGTTCCGGGAGTCCATAGAGGACCCGGAGTGGGCAGAGTACGACGAATACAACCCGGACTTCACGCGCGCCATGGCGGAGGAGGCCCTGGAGAGCGGAGAGATCGAGGTGTTCAGTTCCTACCCCATTGAGGCGGGCGGATTCGTCTCGCCGTCCAGGATGGAGGCGGAGAGCTATTCCGGGAACGGACGGGTTTACAGTAAGACAGTCCCGCTGACGGACGTGGCGTGGATCGACCCTACCCAGGGGCAGTATGCGCCGGTTGACAGGACCATGTACTCCATGAGCGAGCCAACTGACGCCCAGCAGGACGAGGCGGAGCGGCTGCTCTTCCAGGGCGTGGACGCGGACACCATCCGAGAGATGACCGGCCTGGAGCGGACGGAGGACCATGGCTGGCGGTTCACTGTTGACACCACCCCGGAGGCGGCGTATGATGGCGGCAGAACGACAGATCAGCAAGGAGGACTGGACGATGGGCAAAATGAATATGACCTTCGAGGAGTTCATGGAGAAAATGTACGGAGGCGAGAAGCCGGAGAAACTATCCCAGGAAGACCTAGATCGGCTCAAAGGAGAAATGCAGCAGGTAGCCAAACGGATGAAGGAGGAAGGCGTGCAGCCCCCGCCTCCTGGGCACGAGGACGTGTAATTGACCGCCCGTCTCGGGCGGCGGGAATTGCGGCTGAAAATGCGGGCCGGTACGGAGCGGACGCATTTGTGGTAGAGGATGCCGCCATCAAGGAAAGAAATCCCAAAGCCTGGGCGTTGACCAGCGGCGGGAGTATCTATATCTCTGACAGCATCCCGGCAGAACTGGCGGATGTGGTGGGATACCATGAAGCGATTCACGCTGCAAAGCAGACGGGAAATGACCGGTATCTGGACTTTCTCGAAAATACTGGGGAATATATTAGCCTGTCTAGTGATCGAACCGCAGAAGTCATGGGAATGATAATCAAGCAACGTTTCCATGGCAGCAAGAGCCTGTTCGACCTAACACCGCAGGAACAGACGACGGCTTTTGACGAGCTGAACGCCGTTGTCTGGGGATTCCACAAGGCAGACCAGGAAAACGCCCGGGAGCAGTTCGCGGATATGTTCCAGGACTACGATGCCTACATCGCGGACCTGGACGCCGCCATGGAGAGCGGCGCGGAGCCGGAGGTCCCTGGCCTCTCCCTCCCCACTCTGGACGACGAGGACATCCGCTACAGCATGGACGAGGACACCGCGGCGGAGCCGTCGGACAATCCCCCGCTCTCTCCGGATCAGAGCGGGCGGAGCGATCTGCACCGGCCGCGGGGCATGAGCGACGAGCAGTACAACCGGCTGAACGAGCGGTGGAAAAACCGGCCCGTCGACTGGCGGGAAACGCTGGCGCCGGAGGGCTTCGACAGCATCGATGATTACACGGCGGCCCTGGAGGCCGCGGCGGAGGAACGGATGCGGAACCGGAGCCGGGAGGAATTCGAGGGCTCTGACGCTCTGAAGGACCTGGGCATCCGGATTGCCAACAGCGTGGGCCTGTATGGGAACACCCAACAGCTGATCGAGAATGACCGGGCGGCCAAGTCCATCCGAAAGGAGATCAAGCGGGCGGAGCGACGGCTGCAGGCCACGGATGCGGAGAAGAACTTCGCCTCCGGCGTGGCGGCGGGCATCTACGGCGAGGCGGACATCCCGCCCAGCATGGACGCGGACACGGTGATGGAGCTGGCGGACTACTACTGGGCGGAGAAGGCCGTGCAGAACGACCTGATCCGGGAGCAGCGCACCAAGATCAACCGGAACCTGGACGAGCGGGTGCGGCGGCTGATGGACGGCGTGGACGACGCCAAGACGAAGGTCCCGGCGGCCGTCATCATGCGGAACCGGACCCCGGAACGGAATATGCGGCGGATCTTCGGCAACGCCAAGGGCGACGAGATCAACGACTACCTCTTCCGGCCTGTCCAGGACAACGAGGCGGAGCGCATCCGCTTCGTGAACCGAATGCACAACGAGGTCCGGACCTTCAAAGATCGGAACGGAAAGGACCGGCGGCTGAACAAGGAAGAACGGGCCCTGGTGCAGCTGGTGATCGAGGGCCGGGCGGCGGAGGACGCCGTGAACGCCATGGAGCGGAGCCGGGATATTCAAAACGCGGCGGAGAACATCAAGAACGCCCGGAAGCTGGCAGGAAAAGACGACCTTGCGAAGCGGCGGCAGGCGGAGATCGACGCCTCCGTGGATGAAGCGAGGGAATTCAACCTGGGGACGGACGAGCGGCGGCTGGCGATTCAGTACAGCCGGTGGCTGGAAACCCAGGAACGGCTGCAAGGCGCGGACACCACCATCATCGGGAACGCGGTGGAGAAGTACCGGGAGCTGTTCAACCAGCTCTACGACGCGGCCAACGATTTTTTGGTGGCCCACGGCTACGAGCCCATCGGCTTCATCCGGGGGTACGCGCCCCATCTCCAGAGCCAGGAGACCCAAGAGCGGTTCAACAACGCCCTGGAGCGCATGGGGATTAACCGGGAGATCGGGAAGCTCCCCACCTCCATTGCGGGGAGAACGAAAAATTTCAAGCCGAATATGCCGTGGAACGGCTTTTTCAAGAACCGAAACAGCCAGGGAGAATTTCTGGATCCGGACATTGCGGAAGGATTCGAGAAGTATGTGGACTCCATGTCGGACGTGCTCTATCACACGGACGACATTATGCGGACCCGGGCCTTTGTGCGGTATTTCAGAAGAACCTATGCCCCGGAGGAAATCCGGAACCAGCTGGAGCAGGCGGACGCGCTGCGATACGCGCAGGCGGACCAGCAGGCGTCCTTCCTGCGGGACAAGGGGAAGCTGTCCTACACATCCGCGCCGACCTATGAGGACGTACACCAGGCCATGGAGCAGTATGTGGAGGATCAGTACCAGGCCATCGAAAACCTGACGCTGTATGGAGACCTGGCGGTGTTTCTGGACGACTACGCAAACAACCTGGCAAACAAGCAGCTGTTCGAGGACCGGGCCATGGAGAAGAGCTTCGGGCGGACCTCTCTCAACGCCATCAGCAAAGTACACCGGGCTTTTGCCAGGGCGCAGGTGTCCGCCAACCTGTCTTCCGCCCTGAACCAGGGCGGCCAGCTGCCCATTATCCTTGCGGAAAACGGGGCGCGGAACGTGGCCCAGGCGCTGATCGAGCTGCGGAGCAAGGACCTGAAAAGCTGGGCGGCGGGCAGCGACTTCCTGACGGAGAAAAAGGGGATCAACTACATCGTGACGAGCTGGAAGGACCGGGCGATCACCGGAGCCTTCAAGCCGCTGGAAATCGTGGACGGCATCGTATCCACCCTGGCGGTGCGGAGCCGGTATTTGAAGGAGGTCCGGGCCGGGAAGAGCGCGGCGGAGGCCATGCGCCTTGCGGACCGGTTCGGCCGGGAGGTCATGGCAAGCCGGGCCAAGGGCAGCGTGCCTCTGGCGTTCCGGTCCAAGGACTTTCTCAACCAGATGGTGCACATGTTCCAGCTGGAGGCCCTGAACAACTGGGAGCACGTCATTCAGGACCTGGGGAACCGGGACTTCCGGGAAATGGCCCGGGCAAAGGGGAAACGGGCAGCGGCCGGGTCTCTGGCGGCTGTCCTGGTAAAGATCATACTGGGGGCTTTCCTGCTGAACCGGATCGACGAGGAGCTGTACGGCGGGACGCCGGCGCCGTTCGACGTTCTGGGCCTTGCGGGAAACCTTTTTGCCGGCGGCCTGGGGCTGACGCAGATGGACCTGCTGAGGACCCTGGTGGACAACGTCTGGGAGCGGCTGACCGGAGAGCGGCTGTTCGACACGGACCCGGAGCTGAACGAATTCGACGCCGCTGCCGGATGGGATGACTTTGTTTGGAATGGGCTCAATGAGATTCCGTTCGCAAGCAACGTGGCGGCATTGGCGGGTATGGGCGACCGGACGCTGCCCATGCCGGATTTGAGCAACCTGGCAGACCTGCCGGGGACCATTGCGGAGGACGGCCTGTTCTCCTGGGAGGTGGCGCGGCAGCTGGCGGGCCTGGCTGGAGATGTTCTGCCGGGCGGCCGGCAAATCGAAAAGTCCATCCAAGGCGGGGAAGCACTGCTCCGCGGCGGATACTACAGGGGCAGCGGAGAAAACCGGCGGCTGCAGTTCCCGGTAGAGCAGGATTTCTGGAGCATTGTGCGGGGAATCCTGTTCGGGCAGTCTGCCCTGGACGAAAGCCGAGACTTCTACGCCTCCGGGCAGACGGGCCTCTCTGCGAACCAGACGAAGGCATACGAGCAGATCGTGGACATGGGGGCTGACCCGGAGACCGTCTACCAGGCGATCCAGGGGTGGCGGGCCGCAGAGAACGACGAGGCCCTGAATTCTTACGGGAGAGGCGTTGCCAAGCGGGACGCCATCACGGAGGCAGACCTGACAGACGAGCAGAAGCTGGCTCTGTACCGCGGACTGAGCGACGCGGACAGCAGCACGCCGGACCACTTCCGGGCGATGATGGACACCGGACTCTCCTGGGAAGGGGTCATGGAGGCATACGACCAGTACCAATTCCTGAACAGCGACGAGGATACGCCGGAGGCTGAAAGGCTGTCGGCCTCAGAGAAGGCAACGGAGTTTGCCAGCTGGGTGGAGCGGCAGAATTACACGGAGGATCAGGCGGAAACCGTCAAGGAGGCCCTGCGCTATTGGCAGATGATCCCCGCGGAGGCCAGCGAGAAAATCCTTCTGGCTCAGGAATACGGGGTATCCGACAGCAGCCGGAAAGCCGCGGCGGAAGAGATCGACCGACTGAAGGGTGACGGGAACAGCGTCACGCAGGATATGGCGGCAGAGGCGCTCGAGAACATGCCGGGCCTGGACAACCGGGAACGGGCCATCCTGTGGCAGCTCCAGAACAAGTCCTGGAAATGGAACAAGAACCCCTTCGACAAACGGGTGGGCCGGGAGGTCTACGACCGGATGCACGAAGAGGACGAGGCGTAATGACGAGAGCCCCCGGGGATGATCCCCGGGGGCTCTCTTAAACCTTACTAGCGGAAATATTCATTATACAGAGAATCAGCTTTTTCCCTATCTCCACGATTTATCGCACAATAAAGCTCTTGAACGATTTCTTTACACGCCTTTATATCCCGCTCGTGCCAAGATAGGTATAGATGTTCGAATTTATCTTCGATACAGAGGAGCGGGATGGAAACAGGAAAGGAAACGGTTACGAGAACGATCCAAAGCGCAGAAAATATCCTGTAACGAATATAGTGCTCTTCTCTGTCAGCATAAACCCTGCACAGATACATCAGGACCCTGCTCACCATGAAAAGGAACGCAGCGGCCCCACAGTAAATAAGAAAATTTACAATCGCATACCGATCTGGAAACAGGTCAAGCAGGAGCGTTACCACTATGGCGAGCGCAAAAAGTACGCCTAAAATTATCAATATGATTTTCAAGGCCTTCACAAGAATACCCTCCTATGGATCGCAACAGGAGCAGATTTTCGAGTTACCCACCCCAACAATCGGAGCAGGGCTCGTATCCCATTTCTTTGGCAAGTTCAATGTTATAGATAAAATACCTGTGTCCTGTGAGATGATGGCAGCCGTAGCAGTGATATTTTTCACCGCTGACGGTTACAAACACAGCGTTGCTCCTGTAGAATTCCAATTCCGCAGAGTCTCTAAGGTTGGCCAACCGCCTTTGAATAGAAGCGTCAGATGATCTCCCATCTTCAATCCCGGCCGCATAACCATCGTCATAAGCTGCCGACCTGATAGCAGGTATTCTGCTTTCATAAGACTTCTGTGCCTCTTCTGCCATGGTGCGATACTCACTCTTTGCGGACCACCACGACCAGGCGGAAAATCCGATGGACAGAAGGCAGATCAAACAGGAAATGAGAACCAGAATAGTACCGGTCGGGTGGGAAAGCGCAACGCGGTTCTTTGGCTGGCGGTACACCTCAACGATCTCTTGCGAGGTGGGTACCTGCGTAATCCGCGTAGATGGGACGAACTGCATTGGAGTGCATTTGTTTTTCTTTTTGGCATACCAGTTACAAGTTGTCTTGGCAAAAAATATCGCGGCTCCGTAAACTGCAACGGTAATAAAAAAAGAGAACAACATCACGCCCTGTAAGGAGGCGGAAGTATCTACGAGCGAAAGCAACAGCGAGTTCAAAATCGAAGCAATCGCCAAATATACAAACCAGATCAAGAATTTCATATTATCTCAACCTTTCCCGTTCATCCCTCCGCCAGTATCTTTCCATGCGCTTTAACAAAAGGTTCTGGAGTGGGTAAAAGACGATAAGCGCAGGAATAGATAAGATAAAGCAAGTGACCGAAAGGACCACTAAGACTTTTTGAAAGAATCCAGGGTGCCCCATGTTGTCCAAGTAAATGCACAGCTCGTTCAGATAGCCACCGACTGCATAGAAAATGCTGCTTAGGCCAAATCCGCCAAGGACATACACTGCTTCCAAAAAAACACCGCCTTCCCGTTTTACTTTTTTCTGCTGTTTTATGGGATATTACCATGACTATATCGCCAAATAATGGTAAAGTCAACTGAGATACAGAAGATTCCCATAAAAGTGAGGGAACGGCGTGAAGGCAAACGATTATGAAGGGCGGCGGAATATCTCAGGCGAGCGGGTACGCATGAAGCGGCTGTCCATGCGCCTCTCTCAAGCGGCGCTGGTGGCGAAGGTTCAGACCGAAGGCGTGGTCCTGGAGCAGGACGCCATCAGCCGGATCGAACTCGGGGACCGGATGGTGCAGGATTATGAGCTTTGGGCGCTGTCCAGTGTGCTGGGCGTCTCCGCTGACTGGTTTTTGTGCGGCGATATGATCTGAACGAAAAAATTTCTCCCATAGGCTATAAGCCTATGGGAGCGTTTTTTTATGACTTGGAAGGGATTGACAAATTCCGGCTTTTTATGGATTATTAAATTAAACTGACAAGGAGGCGGACGTGCTATGGAGCGGCAGTATAGTCACTTGACCTGGAAAAACCGGCTGAAAATCAGGCGGATGCTGGATGAACGGCGCAAGCCGAAGGAGATCGCCGATGCGCTCCACGTGCACACCTCCACCATCTACCGGGAGATCAAGCGGGGGCAGACGTGGCAAATGACCAGTGAGTGGGAGTATGTGCAAAAATACTGCCCGGAGACCGCGGAGCGGAAATACCGGGAGAACCTGCAGGCCAAGGGGCCGGACTTAAAAATCGGAAATGACCATGCCCTGGCCTCCTATCTGGAAGAGAAGATCGGGAAGGAGCACTATTCCCCGGCGGCGGCACTAGCCAAGATCAAGGAAGAAGGCCGGATCTTCTCTGTGGAGATCAGCGAATGGACGCTTTACAGCTACATTGACAAGGGCGTGTTCGCCACCATCACCAACAAAAGCCTGCCCACGGGGAAGAAAAAGAAGCATCCATACAGGAAGGTGCAGGAGGCTCGGCTGCCGAAAGGGGACGGGATCGAGGATCGCTCCGAAGAGATCAACAGCCGGAAGACGTTCGGGCATTGGGAGATGGACACTGTGGTCTCCGCCAGGCGGTCCAAGAAGCGGCTGCTTGTTCTGACAGAGCGACTGACCCGCTGGGAGATCATCGAGCTGATGAAGGACGGAACCAGCGCCAGCGTGGTGGCCGCGCTGAACCGGATGGAGCGGAAGCTGGGCTCCGCCGCGTTTCGGGAGATGTTCCGGTCTATCACCATCGACAACGGTGTGGAGTTCGCGGACTGCGCCGGCATGGAATCCTCCTGCCGGAGAAGCGGCGCCCGCACCCATGTCTACTACTGCCACCCGTACTCTGCCTACGAGCGCGGCAGCAACGAGGCAGCCAACCGGATTATCCGGCGCTTCCTGCCGAAAGGAACGGACTTCTCGAGCCTGACCCGGCAGAAGGTGAAAGAGATCGAGGCCTGGATGAATGACTACCCGCGGGAGAAGCTGGGGTGGAAGAGCGCAAACAGGGCCATTGCGGAACACGCAAGGGCCCTGTCGATAGATATTCAGAAACTGTGAATAAAAATTTTTCTGATTTTTTCGCACTTAGCTATTGACTTTTCATAACTTTTCGTTCGTTTCTCTTCGCCCCGCTTTTAACCACCGGGCGGAACTCTGGACGTGCTGCCCGGATAGAATGGGCCTGAGACATTTGACAGGAGGGATCGCCTTGCGTCCAACAGTGTTTCTCTGGGGCCTGCCGGGCCAGTACATCAATTACGAGCGTGCGCTGGAGATAGCAGGTGGACGGCCCCTGGCCTCTCCGGATCTGCGGGATGCGGTGCGGTGTGCCGCCCTGTTGTTGCCCGGCGGCGGCGATATGGAGCCCCGGCGCTACGGCCAGGCAAACACCGCCAGCCGGGGGCTGGAGCCAGAGCGGGACGCGGGAGAGCTGTTCCTGCTGGAGCAGTTCATTATGGAGAAAAAGCCTGTTCTGGGAATTTGCCGGGGACTGCAGGTGCTGAACGTGTTTTTCGGAGGCACACTGATCCAGGACCTGCCCGGCCACAGCCAGGCGGCGGGTCGGGACCGGCTCCACCGGGTACGGACAGCCCCCTCTCCCCTGCAGGACCTTTTCGGAGAGACCTTGGTGGTGAACAGCGCCCATCATCAGGCGGCAGACCGGCTGGGGCAGGGACTGCGGGCGGTCCAATGGGCCATAGACGGCACGGTGGAGGCGGTCATCCACCAGTCCCTGCCGGTGTGGGGTGTCCAGTGGCACCCGGAGCGGCTGGCCGGCCCCTTATCCCTGTCCGGAGCCGCAGATGGAGGGTGCCTTTTCACCGCCTGGCTGGCGCTGGCTGGTGGCACAGGACAATCTTAGAAAAAAATTGCGGGTTTCCGCTTGACAGATGGGCTTGTCCATGGTAATATATCTAAGCTGACGATTTCCACGGAGGGCAGACGCAGGTGTAGCACAATGGTCAGGGCACCAGCCTTCCAAGCTGGGGATGCGAGTTCGATTCTCGTCACCTGCTCCAATCAAATTCGCGCCAGTAGCTCAGCTGGATAGAGCAACTGCCTTCTAAGCAGTAGGCCAGGGGTTCGAGTCCCTTCTGGCGTACCAACTCCTTCCGGGGCGGTCGGTCAGCACGCATCCTGTTTAGGATCTCGATATGTGGTGGGTGTAGCTCAGTTGGTTAGAGCACCGGATTGTGGTTCCGGGTGTCGTGGGTTCGAGTCCCATCTCCCACCCCACAAAAGAGGGGATCGGGGTCACCCCGGTCCCCTGTTTTCCTTTCCATTGGGGCGTCGCCAAGTGGTAAGGCAAGGGACTTTGACTCCCTCATCCGCTGGTTCGAGTCCAGCCGTCCCAGCCAAGACTTTCCAGCCCGCCCGCATTGGACGGCCGAAATAGAATACCATGTGATCCGTTAGCTCAGCAGGCAGAGCAACTGCCTTTTAAGCAGTGGGTCCGGGGTTCGAATCCCCGACGGGTCACCAAAAAGAAAGACACGACTTTCGTCGTGTCTTTCTTTTTGGGTTTCGCAGGCCATTGGCCCGCGAAACCCTTCGGCGATTCAAATGCTCGGCGGAAATGAATTCTGCCTCCGCCAAGGTTCCGCCTGCGGCAAAACGCTTGTACTGCGCAAACGCACCGTCCTGCTGTGCGGAGCTCCAATGTCCGCATCTCTTCTGTCAACACAAGCTGTAAAAACCTCCTGAAGGGCTAATGCTTCAGGAGGTTTTTACAGCCGGAAAATACCAGGGATTGTTCGTAACGGGTTACCAGCAAGGGATATATCAAATTTCGCTTCGATTGCCCTGTAAGATTTGGAGTCGCTGTGAAGTCTCCGCCAGCAATTTCAATGCCGATGCTTCCAGCACCGCCTGACTGGCCGCCTGCATGATCGGGCAGATCTGTCCCCCCAAGAACTCTCTGTTGGCTTCGCACGGAAGCGATTCATTCGCCCGTGCCGGGGCAGCCGCTGTGGTGCTCCGCCCGCTCCCGTCCCAGGCTGCTTACAGGGTCATCTCCTCCCCCGGCTGAAGGACTTTGGCGGCAAATCCCGCCTCTTTGCAGGCGGCGGCGAATGCCTCCGGATCCTGGGTGATGGCCTGGAAGGTGTTGTAGTGCATGGGGACCGTCAGTCGGGGCCGGATCAGCTTCACTGCCCGGAGGGCATCCGCCGGGCCCATGGTGTAGAAATCTCCGATGGGCAGCAGCGCCACGTCGATGTCCTCGTCTGCCAGCAGGGTCATATCGGTCATCAGGGCCGTGTCTCCGGCGTGATAGATCTTCCTGCCCCCCATCTCAAAAAGGAAGCCGCAGGCAGGACAGCCCGCCGCACCGCCGCCGTGGAGGGCCTGGAAAAACTTGGCGCAGCCAAAGGACAGGCGGACCGTGCCGCCCAGATTTCCGGCGACGCATGCCACCCCCGCAGGGACAAACACCGCATCCGCCAGATCCGCTGTGCAGCAGACCGGCGCACCGGTACGTCTGGCGATGGCGGCTGCATCCCCTACGTGGTCCCCATGGCCGTGGGTGACAAAAATCACGTCCGGGTCCACCTTCTCTGCCCATTCAGGACGGCCAGCCCCGGTGAGGAAGGGGTCCGTCAGGACTTTGTGGACGCCGTCATCCAGCAGAAAGCAGGCATGGCCCAGAAATTGCAGCTTCATATATGCAGCACTCCTTTTTCCAAGATGGGACGGACAGCTGTCAGAGCCTCCGTCGGTCGGTTCTCTTGATGGGATGATATCATATCCGGTGGGCAAAGTAAATTCCAGCCTCCACGAAAAAAGCGGCGCCGGGCTTTTTCGGGCCCGACGCCGTCCGCATATTCCATCTTTCTTACAGCCGGGCCAGGATGGCATCGCCCATGGCAGCGCAGCCCACCTTCTCACATCCGGGCCGCCAGATGTCGGCGGTGCGGATGCCGTCGTTCAGCACTTGATTCACCGCAGCTTCGATGCAGTCTGCCTCCGCCGCCATATCGAAGCTGTACCGCAGCATCATGGCCGCGGACAGGATGCAGGCGATGGGGTTGATGATATCCTGTCCGGCGATGTCCGGGGCAGAGCCGTGGATGGGCTCGTACAGCCCCCGGGTGCCGTCCCCCAGGCTGGAGGAGGGCACCATGCCGATGCTGCCGGTGATCTCGCTGGCCTCGTCGGACAGGATGTCGCCGAACATGTTCTCCGTGACAATCACGTCGAACTGGGCGGGATCCTTGCAGATCTGCATGGCGCAGTTGTCCACGAACATCTCCCGGTATTCCACGTCCGGGTACTCCGCCGCCAGGCGGTGCATCACCTCCCGCCACAGGCGGCTGGTGTCCAGCACATTGGCCTTGTCCACGCAGGTGAGCTTTTTCTGGCGCTTGCGGGCGGTCTCAAAGCCGATGCGGCCGATCCGCTCGATCTCGTGCTCGGAATAGGGCATGGTGTCCACGGCGACCTTCTCGCCGTTTTCCTCGTAGGTCCTGTGCTCCCCGAAGTAGACGCCGCCGATCAGCTCGCGCACCACAATAAAGTCAATGCCTTTTTCCACGATGGCGGGCTTCAGGGGCGAGGCGTCCGCCAACTGGGGCCAGATTTTGGCAGGGCGGTTGTTGGAGTAAAGCCCCATGCCGGCCCGGAGCCGCAGGAGGCCCTTTTCTGCCCGCTTGTCACCGGGCAGGCCCTCCCACTTGGGGCCGCCGATGGCCCCCAGCAGCACGCTGTCGCTTTGCAGGCACTTGTCCAGTTCCGACTGGGGCAGGGGATCCCCGTAGGCGTCGATGGCCTCGCCGCCCATCAGGACTTTCGTATAGGTAAAGGTATGGCCAAATTTCTCAGCCACCGCGTCCAGCACCCGCAGGGCCTGGGTGACGATCTCCGGGCTGGCGCAGTCGCCGTAGATCACCGCGATATTCTTCTCCATACTGCCGCCTCCTTACCGCGCCTGGATGCTGGCCATCAGGCCGCCGGAGCGAATGATCTTCTGGATGAAGGGCGGGAAGGGCTCCGCCTGGAAGGTCTCGCCTGTGGTCTCGTCGGTGATGACGCCGGTGTCAAAGTTCACAGACACCGTGTCCCCCTCCCGGATGGCAGTGCTGGCTGACGGGCACTCCAGGATGGGCAGACCGATGTTGATGGCATTGCGGTAGAAAATCCGGGCAAAGCTGGCGGCGATGACGCAGGCGATGCCGGCGGTCTTGATGGCCAGGGGCGCGTGCTCCCGGCTGGAGCCGCAGCCGAAGTTCTCGCCCCCCACCATGATGTCGCCCGCCTGCACCCGGGTGATGAAGGTCTTGTCAATGTCCTCCATGCAGTGGTCCGCCAGCTCCCGGGCATTCTGGGTGTTCAGGTAGCGGGCGGGGATGATGACGTCGGTGTCGATGTTGTCACCGTATTTGAATACAGAACCTCTTGCTTCCATGGTGTTCAAACCTCCCTGGGATCGGTGATGTGGCCCGTCAGGGCGCTGGCCGCCGCCGTGGCGGGGCTGGCCAGATAAATCTCGCTGTTCACGTGGCCCATGCGGCCCACAAAGTTGCGGTTGGTGGTGGAGACGCACCGCTCCCCTTCCGCCAGAATGCCCATGTAGCCGCCGAGACACGGCCCGCAGGTGGGGGTGGAGACAATGCACCCGGCGTCGACAAAGGCGGTGGTGTAGCCCCGCTCGATGCAGGTCCTGTACACCTCCATGGTGGCGGGAATGATGATGCCCCGGACGCCGTCGGCGATGTGGCGGCCCTTCAAAATGTTGTAAGCGGCCTCCATGTCCTCGATCCGGCCGTTGGTGCAGGAGCCGATGACCACCTGATCGATTTTGATGTCCCTGCCCTCGGCGGCCGGGTGGGTGTTCTCCGGCAGGTGGGGCCAGCTGACGGTGGGCACCAGGGTGTCCAGGTCAATGGTGATGGTCCGCTCGTACTCTGCGTCCGGATCTGCCTCGTATTTCTTCCATTCCCGCCGGCTGCGGCCCTTCAGGTACGCCTCGCAGGTCTCGTCCACCGGGAAGATGCCGTTCTTGGCACCGGCCTCGATAGCCATGTTGCAGATGCACAGCCGGTCCTCCATAGTCAGGCTCTGCACGCCGGGGCCGATGAACTCCAGGCTCTTGTAGAGGGCGCCGGAGACGCCGATGAGTCCGATCAGGTGCAAGATCACGTCCTTGCCGGACACAGGCCGCCGCAGACTGCCGGTCAGCTCCACACGGATGGCGGCGGGCACCTTGAACCACGCCTTGCCGGTGGCCATGCCGGCGGCCATATCCGTGGAGCCCACGCCGGTGGAGAAGGCCCCCACCGCGCCGTAGGTGCAGGTGTGGCTGTCGGCGCCGATGATGCAGTCTCCGGCGGTGACGATGCCCTGCTCCGGCAGGAGGGCGTGCTCCACGCCCATCTTGCCCACGTCGAAGAAGTTGACGATGCCGTGTCTGCAGGCGAACTCCCGGCACTGCTTGGACTGCTGGGCGCTCTTGATGTCCTTGTTGGGGACGAAGTGATCCAGAACGATGTTCACCCGGGTCTTGTCGAAAACATCGCAAAAGCCCGCCTTTTCAAACTCGTTGATGGCCACCGGAGTGGTGATGTCGTTGCCCAGGACAATATCAAGGTTCGCCTCGATCAGCTGTCCCGCCTTGACGTGCTCCTGGCCGCAGTGGGCAGCCAGGATTTTCTGTGTCATAGTCATTCCCATGGGTATTGTGCCTCCGTTCTCTGTGATGAAGTCCAGGGGTCTCCCCCGCTGTTTACCGGTTATTGATGGCACTGACCAGCGCCCGGACGCCTGCCACGATGATGTCCGTGTGGGTGCCGCAGCCCCAGGTCTCTCTGCCATCTGGCCACTTCAGCCCTACGTAGCTGCAGGCCCGGCTGTCGGTGTCAGGGTCCAGTGCGTGCTCGCTGTAATGGATCAGTGTGAAGTCCATGCCCGCTGCCTGCTCGATGGCATTGGCCACCGCGTCCAGGCGGCCGTTTCCGGCGGCGCCGCACTGGATCATCCGGCTGCCGCGGCGCAGAGTCAGGTTGGCGGAGATGGACCCGTCCTGGTTCTGTGTGTAGTGGGCGGCAGTGACATTCAGCGGGGCCGCGTTGTTGACGTAGTTGTCCTCAAACACCTCCAGCACCTCCTGGACGGAGAGTTCCCGGTGGTCGTGGTCGCTGACCTCCTTGACCCGGTAGCCCAGCTGCTCCCGCATGTGGGGCGGCGGGTTATAGCCGTAGTTCTGCTGCAGCAGGAAGCCGATGCCTCCCTTGCCGCTCTGGCTGTTGATGCGGATGACGTCCGCGTCGTAGGTGCGGCTGATGTCGTGGGGGTCGATGGGGATATAGGGGCAGTCCCACCGGTGCTGGTGGTGCTCCTTCCGGTAGGTCATGCCCTTGGCGATGGCGTCCTGGTGGCTGCCGGAGAAGGCGGCGAACACCAGGCTGCCGGCGTAGGGGCTGCGCTCATAGACGTGCATCCGTGTCACCCGCTCGTATACCTCGCAGATAGCGGGCATATCGGAGAAGTCCAGCTTCGGGTCCACTCCGTGGCTGTACATGTTCATGGCCAGGGTGATGGCGTCCACGTTGCCCGTACGCTCCCCGTTGCCGAAGAGGCAGCACTCCACCCGCTGGGCACCGGCCAGTACCGCCAGCTCCGCGTCCGCCACGCCGCAGCCCCGGTCGTTGTGGGGATGGGTGGAGAGAACCACGGCATCCCGGTACTTCAGATGCTTGGAGCACCATTCGATCTGGTTGGCGTAGATGTGGGGCATGCTCATCTCCACCGTCACCGGCAGGTTGATAATCATGGGACGGTCCGGCGTGGGCTGCATCACGTCCAGCACTGCGTTGCAGACTTCCACGGCGTACTCCGGCTCTGTGCCGGTGAAGCTCTCCGGGCTGTACTCAAAGAGGAAATTGCCCTCGTACTCCCGGCTCAATTCCTTGATGAGCTTGGCACCGTCCACGGCGATTTGCTTGATCTCCTCCCTGGACTTGTGGAACACCTCCCGCCGCTGGGCCTCGCTGGTGGAGTTGTAGAAGTGGATGATGGCCCGGGGGGCGCCCTTCACCGCCTCAAAGGTCCGGCGGATGATGTGGTCCCGGCACTGGGTCAGCACCTGGATCGTCACGTCCTGGGGGATGCGGTCCTCGTCGATCAGCTTGCGGAGGAACTCATACTCCGTCTCCGACGCCGCCGGGAAGCCCACCTCGATCTCCTTGAAGCCGATCTTCAGCAGTATCTCGTAGAACTCCAGCTTCTCCTCCAGGCTCATAGGCACCACCAGACTCTGGTTGCCATCCCGCAGGTCCACGCTGCACCAGGCGGGGGCAGTCTCGATATGGTCCTTCTGCATCCACTCGTACACGTGCCCCGGCTCCACCGGCGGGGGATAGTAGCCAATCTGATATTTCGTCGCGTCCATCATGTCAAAGTCCTCCTTCCAAGGTCTTGTCTTTGGAAGAAGGACAACAAAAAATCCCATCTCTCCAAAGACCATCAGTCTTTGAGAGACGGGAGCAAAAAATGCTGTACCCGCGGTACCACTCTCATTGCCGGGAGACCCGGCCACTCTGTACGATCGGCTCCTCCTGAGGGGGCGAATCGCGTCTGCATGATAACGGACAGCGGCCGTCCGCACCTAAAGGCGATGCCTCTCAGCGCGGCTGCTCAAGGGCCAGTGACGCGGTTCCCTCCGTACCGCCTTGCACCGACCGGCGGCTCTCTGAAACAGGGCGTGGGATCGCCTTTTCCCCTTCATCGCATTTTGGAAGATGGGAAGAGTATAACAGCTCCGCCGAAGGACGTCAAGTGAGGAAATCTGCCCTCACAGCGGATTTGGTACGGTTTGACAGACATCTCTTGGCGAAACGCGCCGTCTCTTGTGAAAATCGCAAGAAAAATCAGGACGGCAGCCGCCGTCCTGAAGCGGCGGCCTCCCTCCGGAAGACCCCGCTGCGGAAACGGCCCGCTCCCCAGGAACCGGGAGACCGGGCCGGTTATATCCTGCATCCTGAAAAATGCCCAGAACCTCACAGCGCCGCACCTGTCCGCCAGATCTGTGTCTCCGTGGCCACTATGGGCACCCGGCGGTCATGGAGGCCCACTGGTACGCGGGGCTGCAGCAGGCGGTCGGGGCATACCAGAATGGCGGGCCCCTGATAGTACTCCAGGTAGCGGTCGTAATACCCGCCGCCGGGGGAGCAGGTCACGCCAAGGTACGAGAGGCGCAGATGCGCACCCGGGTGGAGGGCGTCAGGTCAACTATGCGGACCTGCAGACCGGGCGGGGTCCTATCACGATGGAGCCCCAGTTCCCCGTGATCCCGGGGCTGGACATCGTGGAAATCGCGGAGGCTGTCGGAAACTGCGCTACCGTGCTATATAATGAGGACAACTATGCCAAGCTGCCCGAGGACCTTCAGACGGTTCTGCGGGAGTGCATGGACCAGATCCGGGAAAAGAACAACGAGATCACGCGTGATGAGGATGCCTATTATATCGAGAAGATGAAAGCCGAAGTTCCCGGGCTAACCGTGACGGAATCCGATTATGGGTCTTTGCTGCTGTGGGCCGTGCGGTCCATGAGGAGCTGGTCGCCAGCGTCTCTGATGAAGCGCTCTGCGATGCAATCCAAGCCCTGGCCTGAGCAAGGAAGGTTCCCTCCCTGCAAGGGTCTCGTTTGGGAGACAAATGGGACCCTTGCAGAAAACACAGGGGCGCCCACTGAGGTAAAACTTATAAAAAAGTATATGCGCCATTTTCCTTGGCCATTGTGCACGCTCCTCTCCGCCGGTCTTATGAGAGATATCATACAGCCGGGAGGGAAATGCGACAATGCCCCGCCGGGCCGGGCGATTTTCAGCTTGTCTCTTTGCCGGTTGTGCGGTAAACTGGACGTATCGCGGCGCCGGACGGGGTGCAGCCGTGGATACCGGAGCGCGCCGGGGCGCCTCCGGCATCTGCATCCGGTGGAAGCGCCCGCATCTGCATGAAACGAGAGGAAGCAGACATGGACTATCTGGACTTGGAAGCCCCCGGCCTGACGGCGGGGAATGTGGAAAAAATCGCCGCGCTGTTTCCCGCCGCCGTCACGGAGACGCGAGGCGCGGACGGGAAGGTGAAAAAGGCCGTCAACTTCGAGGTCCTCAAGCAGCTGCTGGCCCCCGACGTGGCGGAGGGGGAGGATCGCTACGAATTCACCTGGGTCGGCAAACGGGCCGCCATGGCCGAGGCCGCCCGCCCCACCTCCAGAACCCTCCGCCCCGTGAAGGCGGACAGCCGGGATTGGGACACCACCCGGAACCTCTACATCGAGGGAGACAATCTGGAAGTGCTGAAAATCCTCCAGGAGAGTTATCTGGGCGCGGTGAAGGTGATCTACCTGGACCCGCCCTACAACACCGGCAGCGATTTCATCTATCCGGATTCCTTTGTGATGGACCGCGGCGCATATCACGGTGCCAGCGGATACCGGGACGCGGAGGGGAAGATCAACTTTCAGCGGAAAAACACGTTTTCGGACGGCAGGTATCACTCCGACTGGTGCTCCATGCTCTTTTCCAGACTGCTGCTGGCCCGCAGCCTGCTCTCCCCGGACGGCGTCATCCTGATCTCCATCGACGACCATGAGTCAGCGAACCTGAAGAAGATCTGCGACGAGGTGTTCGGCGAAAGCAACTACCTGAACCAGTTCGCGTGGGTCTCCAATATCACGGGCCGCCAGATATCCGGCAGAGGCGCGGCCAAAACCTGGGAGTCCGTCCTGGCCTACGCCAGGGACATCGACGCGTGCGGCAGCCTGTCTATTGACATCCGCTTCGCCAGGGAGAAGATGCCCGATGCGTACAAGGGCTTTCGCAGGGACGTTCGGACGGACCGGCTGGGCCCCTTTGCGGTCGGCGATCCCCTCTACAATCATAATCGCAAGTTCAACGAAGAGACCCGGCCGAACCTCGTGTTCTCCATCTTCTATCAGCCCCAGACCCAGGAGATCTCCACAGGCGCCATCGGGGAGAGGCGGCCCGGGTGGTTCGAGCTGCCGCCCCATGCAAATGGGGACGGCGTGCACAAGTACCATGCCTGGCGGTGGTCCCGGCAGAAGATTGCGGACGAGCCATATAATCTGATCGTGCTCCCCACAGCGTCCGGTGGGTATGAGATCCACACCAAGATCAGGGACTTCGGCAGGACGCTGCTCAAGGACGTCATTCCCGACATCCCCAACGGAGACGCGGAGCTGCGGAAGCTGTTCGGCGGCCGGAAATTGTTTGACTACCCAAAGTCCGTGGACCTGTTGAGGACCCTGATCGGCTCTGTTCCGGGGAAGGATTTCGTATGCCTGGACCTCTTCTCCGGCTCCGCCACCACCGCCCACGCGGTGATGCGCCTCAACACGGAGGACGGTGGCCACCGCAGCTTCATTATGGTGCAGCTGCCCGAGCCCTGCGGTGAGAAGAGCGAGGCCGCCCAGGCGGGCTTCCAGACCATCTGTGAGATCGGCAAAGCCCGCATCCGCCGTGCCGGGGATCAGATCCGGACCGAATTCCCCGGTGCCTGTCCGGACATCGGCTTCCGGGTCTTCCGGGTGGACGAGGGCTGCCGGAAGGAGGTCCTCTATCCCCCGGAGGAGATATCCCAGCCGCTGATCGGGCAGACGGTGTCCAATATCCGGGAGGACCGCACCGACCTGGATCTGCTCTATGCCTGCCTGCTGGACCAGGGCCTGGGCATCCACCTGCCCCACACCAGCCGGGTGGTCGGCGGCTGCACCGTCCACCGGGTGGACGGCGGCGTCCTGGCGGCCTGTTTTGACGCTGGCGTTCCGGACACGGTCATCCGGGACATAGCTGCTTCCCGCCCCCAGTGGGCTGTCTTCCGGGACAGCGCCTTCGCCTCGGACGCCGCCAAGATCAACGTGACGGAGATCTTCAAAAGCCTGTCCCCCGGCACCCGCGTCCAGGTACTCTGAGTGCAGACCGTCCGCCTGGTTCCATTCCGCAGAAACTTTCCCCGTCTTGCCCGGATGTGTCCCCAGCGCACCGGACATAAGGAGGTGACCTCATGAAGCTCCAATTCAAGCACCAGCCCTTTCAGGCGGAGGCGGCCGCAGCGGTCTGCGATGTGTTCCGCGGCCAGTCACTGTGCGCCCAGGCACACCGGCAGGGCCTGGGCGCCGCGGCCGACAGGCCGCTGTCCCTGGCAGGGACCGGCACCGGCCTGTGCAACCAACCCCTGGCTCCGGAGCTGACCGACGCCCGGATCCTGAAAAATCTGCACGCGGTCCAGCGGCGCGTCGGATTGCCTCTGTCCAAGGCCCTGGCCGGGCCGGGGATCAACCTGTCCGTGGAGATGGAGACCGGCACCGGCAAGACCTATACCTATGTGAAAACCATCTACGAGCTAAACGCCCGCTACGGCTGGAGCCGGTTCATCATCGTGGTTCCGTCGGTGGCCGTCCGGGAGGGCGTCTACCGTTCCCTGCAGACGACCCAGGAGCACTTCGCCGGGGAGTACGGCAGGCGGCTGCGGTTTTTCATCTACAACTCCGACCGCCTCGCCCAGGTGGACCGCTTCGCCTCCGACAGCGCCATTCAGGTCATGATTATCAACATGCAGGCGTTCAACTCGGGCAGGAACCAGCGGATCATCGACCAGCGGCCGGACAGCTTCCGGGGCCGCCGCCCCATCGACGTCATCGCGGCCACCCGGCCTATTCTCATCATTGACGAGCCCCAGAGCGTGGAGGGCCGCCAGACTCGGGAGAGCCTGCGCAAGTTCAACGCCCTGTTCACCCTGCGCTACTCCGCCACCCACCGGGAGGCGTACAACATGGTGTACCGTCTGGACGCCCTGGACGCCTATAACCGGCATCTGGTGAAACGGATCGCCGCCCTGGGGGTGACCTTCACATCCTCCCCCGCCGCTGGCGGCTTTGTCTATCTGGAGGGCGTGGACCTGAGCCGGGACAGGGCCCCCGCCGCCCGGATCGGTTTTGAGGTCAAAGGGGCGTCCGGCATTCGGACGGTGGTGAAACAGCTGCGCCGGAAGGCGGATCTGTTCGCGGCGTCCAACGGCCTGGCCGAATACGCCGACCGCTATGTGGTGGCAGAGATCGACGGTCGGGACAGCTCGGTGACCTTTCTCAACGGCCTGAAGCTATATGCCGGTCAGTTCAGCGGCGGCGAGGAGCGGACAGCTCTCCAGCGCCGGGTGCAGATTCGGGAGACCATCCGCACCCACCTCCGCCGGGAACGGGAGCTGTATTCCAGGGGAGTGAAAGTGCTGTCCCTCTTCTTCATCGACGAGGTGTCCAAATACCGCCTGTACGACGGGGACAGCGGCAGCGGCCGCAGCGGCGAGTACGCCAAAATGTTTGAGGAGGAGTACGTCGCCGTGGCGGAGGCGTTCCGGCGAGAGATCGACGACCCGGCGTACCGGGCCTATCTGGACGGCATCGATGCCCGCGAGACCCACCAGGGCTACTTCTCCGTAGACCGGCGGAAGGGCCGCCAGGCCCGCTTTGTGGAGGGAAAGATCGACCGCAAGAGCCGAACCTCCTTCGACGCGGACGCCTATGACCTGATCATGCGGGACAAGGAGCGGCTGCTCAGCCTGGATGAACCTGTGCGGTTCCTCTTCTCTCACTCCGCCCTCCGGGAGGGGTGGGACAACCCCAATGTGTTCCAGATCTGTATGCTGAAGCCCCAGACGGAGTCGGAGATCCGCAGCCGCCAGGAGATCGGCCGCGGTCTGCGCCTGTGTGTCAATCAGGAGGGCGAACGCATGGACGAAAGCGTCCTGGGCGGGGCGGTGCAGGAGCTGAACAAGCTGACGCTCATCACCGATATGGAGTTCGGCAGATTCGCGGAGGCCCTGCAGCAGGGGCTGGCGGCGTCCCTTGCCGGCCGCCCCCGGATGGTGGAGCCGGGCCTGTTTGCCGGCAGGCTCCTCACTGGCACCACCGGGGCACGGGTCCGGGTGACGCGGGAGCTGGCAGATGAGATCTGTGCCGCTCTCCGGAAACAGGGCTATGTGAAGGACCGCGTCCTCACCGGCAGCTTCTTTGCGGACCGGGACCGGGGTGCCGTCCGGCTGGGCGGAAGCCTTCAGGACCTCAGCGCCGCCGTGGCGCAAGTCCTCTCCGGCGTCTATACCCCCCGGGCCATCCCCGCGGAGAACGCCCACGGCGGCAACGTCACCGCCCGGGCGGACCCGGAGAAGCTGCAGACCGAGGCGTTCCGCTCCCTTTGGGCGCGGGTCGGCCCCAAGTCCTTCTACACCGTCTCCTTTGACACCCGGGAGCTGATCGGGAACGTCATCCAGGCTCTGGACGCGCATCTACAGGTGACCCCCGTCTCTGTCCGGACGGTGTATGGCGAGCAGGCGACGCAGCTGCAGTCCCGGGAACAGCTGCTTCAGGGCCGGGCCTTCCGCCGCAGGGAAAGCCGTGTGCAGGCCGCCGGTCCCCCGGCGCCGGGCGGTGTACGGTATGACCTAGTGGGCAGGCTGGTGGAGGAAACCGGCCTGACCCGTACCACTGCGGCAGCCATTCTCCAGGGCATAGCCCCTGAGACATTTGCCATGTTCCGCCTGAATCCGGAGGATTTCCTCCTCCAGGCCTCCAGGCTCATCAACCGGGAGAAGGCGGCCGCCGTCGTCCGGCACATCACATACCACCGGCTGGACGCGTCGTATGACGCCGCCCTCTTCACCAATGCCGTCCGCCGGGGCAGGCTGGGGTGCACCGCCGTGCCCGCCGCCCATTCGATCTCAGACTATGTGATCTGTGACACCGACAGGGAACGGGCCTTTGCCGAGGCGCTGGAGGCCAGCGAGGCGGTCAGATTATATGTCCGACTTCCCAAGTCCTTCTTCATTCCCACCCCGGTGGGGCGGTACACGCCCGACTGGGCCATCGCCCTCCGGGACCGCGCAGGGGATCCCGTCTATTTCGTGGCAGAGACCAGCGGCAGGGCCCCACAGCCCCAGGGCGTGGAGGCGGCGAAACTCCAGTGCGCCCGCGCACACTTCGCCGCGGTCAGCGGCGGAGAGGTGATGTGCGGCGCCGTCCGTGACTTGGATGAGCTCCTGCGCATCGTGGGCTGAAGCCCCGGGGCCGCACAGTATGCACGGCGGCGTATGGAAGGCCCCCCGCTATGGACAGAGAAGCGCGGCCTGAAATCAAGTGATTTCAGGCCGCGCCGGCTTGTGTGCAGCTGTGAGGTCTGCAAGAATTCGAATACACTGCCGGTTCCCCGGCTTTCAGCAAGCGGGCCGCCGCAGCGGCACGCTCCGGAACTCCGGCCCGGCGGAGTCTGTTTGAGCCGCCGCATCCCCGGTGCGCCGCCAAAGCCGGCCCCCATCTCAGGGCAGAACTGCCTGTGCCAGGCGGTTGTCAATGCCCTGTCCCCTCCCCCGCCCGGGGTGCGCCGCCCCGCCCCCGCAGACGGCGGAACCGCCGGTGAGAAGCAGTCTTCCCGCCGTTCTCACGCCGTCCCGTGGGGGATGATGACCTTCTCCACCCGGATCTTCCCATCCTCCGCCTCCGCCGTCATCATGGTGATCTCCTGATGGAACCGCCGAGGGCCGCAGGAGCCCGGGTTGAGCCAGAGGACGCCGCCTTTCTCCTCCTGCACGTACTTGTGGGAGTGGCCGAACACCACCGCGTCCACACCGGCCAGGTCCGCCGGGACCTCCTTTCTGTTGTGGACCATGAAAAAGGTCACGCCGCCCAGGGTAACGGTGAGATCGTGCGGGATGGCCTCCGCCCAGTCCTTGTCGTTGTTGCCCCGGACGATGTACAGCGGCGCATACTGCCGCAGCTCATCCACGATGCTCTGCCTGTTGATATCTCCGCCATGGAGGATGGCGTCGGCGGTCTTTAGATGCTCCGTGACCTCCGGCCGCAGCAGGCCGTGGGTGTCGGAGAGAATGGCAAGTTTCATAGGTTTCCCCTCCCCCTCAGATGATAATGCCCTCGCAGTGGTCGATCTCGTGCTGGATAATCTGGGCCGTCCAGCCGGTGAAGGTCTTGATCCGCTCCTGGAATTTTTCGTTCTGCCAGCGGACCTTGATGGACTCCCACCGCCGGGCTCTGCGGGTGCCGGAGAGGGACAGGCACCCCTCCTCCGCCTCATAGGGGCCGGCCCTTTTCACGATCTCCGGATTGAACATGACCATATAGCCGCCCTGGTTGTCGAAGGCGATGATGCGCTTGTTCACGCCGATCATGTTGGCCGCCATACCTACGCAGCCGTCCCTGTGGACTTCCAGTGTCTCCAGCAGATCCGCCGCCACCGGCAGGTCCTCCGGAGAGGCGGGCTCGGCCTTTTGGGCCAGAAATGCCTGGTCTTTGCAGATGTCCCGAATCATGATGGGTCCTCCTTGTGTCGTTGAATCGCCGCCGCTATGGTCTCCGCCGCAATGCGGGCCCCCTGCCCGCTGGGGTGGACGCCATCGGCGGCGTAGAGGTCCTGCGTGCCGGGCAGCTGGTAAAACCGCCGCCCCACGTCGGCAAGCAGGGCGCGGTTTTCCTCCGCCGCCCTGCGGTACGCCGCGGACAGGTTCCGGGCCATCCCACCATAGTCCCATCCCTTGGCCGACAGCCGGGCCCCACCCTTCTGATAGGCCCAGGTGGCATAGAGCACCGGGATGGCCCCGTTCTCCCGGATCTGCCGGCAGAGCCGCTCCACGCTGGCGAAAAAGCTCCCGGGAGCGGTGATGGGGCCGTGGCTCATTTCCTGCAGCACCACATAGTCCCACTGCTCCTTTGCAAGCGCCGCCTGCGTTCGGGCGCCCAGCCGGGTGTTCGGGTTCAGATGCTCGGACAGCCGGGCCCCGCCCCGGGTATGGCAGACCACTTCCGCCCCGGTCAGTTCCGCCAGAATGTCCGGCATATCTTGGGCAGAGGTGAGGCTGTTGCCCAGCATCAGAATCCGCATGGTGCTCCTCCTTGTCTCGTTTCCGTGCGCGTCTGCGCGAAAGGCTCCCGCCGTCAATGCTCGGGGCAGCGCTCCATAAGCCCCCTGCCGGATTTGCTGATATCCCCATATCCCGCCGGAGCCGCAGCGGCCCGCTCTGGGCGGCACCGGTTCTCCCATTGATGGTTCCCTCCAGCAGGCGCACGGTGCCGGGGAACGATGCGTTTCATGGGGCGAAATCCCGGCGGCAAGGGCCCTGTGCCCCTGCTCCGCGAAGTGGCACACCGTCATAGGCCGGGGAGACGTTCCACCGCCCGGCAAGGGTCCGGCAGCACCCGGCGAAGGTCCGGGAAGCGGCAATGAGCATTTGGCCCGGCACCCATTCCCCCGGGGACCGGGACGGCAACGCGAACAGAGGGATCTTCCCCCGTGCCAGCTCCAGGCCGGTCAGGAATCGCTCCATCCGCTCCGCCGTGGCCTTGGGCCTGCGGCCCTGCAAAAGGTCATTGGTGCCCAGCATCACGATCAGCAGGTCGGTGTCCGCCGGAATGTCAGGTGCCGCGTCGGGGAGCTCCCGGCCGTTGGCGCCCCAGTTGCCCAACACCCATCCGGTTTCGGCCGCCAGGATGTCCACCCATCAGCTGCCCGGGGCACAGCGCCCGCCCAGCCGGGACCGGGGATCGTAGCCCCAGGTGCTGGAATCGGCGAAACAGATGACCTTCCTCACAGCTGTCCCTCCAAGGCACAAGCCCCGGACGTGCCCTCACCTTCCCCGCATCCCGTTTAGGCCGGTGCGTGCGGTGCTATTCTGCCTGCGGCATTTGTGATTTCATCACGGTGCAATTCATAGATATGCGGTATGATGAACCCACTCAATTTAGGGAGGCATGCTATGAATTCCGTGAAAAAGCGGCGCAGAGCCGTGGTGGACCCGTCAGCCTGTGTGGCCTGCGGCTGCTGTGTGAAGGTCTGTCCCCTGCAGGCCATTGAGATCGTGCGGGGCGTTATGGCCCAGGTCCGGCAGGACAAATGCGTGGGCTGCGGCAAGTGCGCCAGGGAGTGTCCGGCCAGCGTCATCAAAATCCGGGAGGTAGAGGCATGAAGAAGCACTGGTACGACTATCTGTGGATCGCTTCGCTCCTGTACCTCCTGCTGGGATTTTTCAACATTCTGTTTGCCTGGCTGGGCCTGCTGTGCTTCTTCATCCCCCTCATCATCTCCGTGGTCAGCGGGACCAAGAGCTACTGCAACCGCTACTGCGGCCGGGGCCAGCTGTTTGGGCTGCTGGGCGGGCGCTTCGGGCTGTCCCGCAGGAAAGACATCCCCAAATGGATGAAAAGCAAGGCGTTCCGATACGGATTTCTCGCCTTTTTCTTCGCCATGTTCTTTCTGATGCTGTGGAACACCTATTTGGTGTTCGCCGGTGTGCGGGATCTGGGGCAGGCGGTCACCCTGCTGTGGACCTTCAAGCTGCCCTGGAACTGGGCCTACCACGGCACCCTTTTCCATCCCGGCGTGGCGCAGTTCGCCTTCGGCTTCTACGGCGTCATGCTCACATCCACAGTCTTGGGGCTAATCACCATGGTGCTGTTCAAGCCCCGCAGCTGGTGTGTCTACTGCCCCATGGGCACCATGACACAGCTGATCTGCAAAGCAAGGAACAGCCGCACATGACCGTGCCGTATCACGCGGCTCAATCCTGCAACTGCCGCAGCCTGTCCTCATCAAGGAGCCGGACCATGCCCCGGGAGAGCCGCACCATGCCCTCGCTCTGAAAATAGCGCAGCATCCTGGTAATCACCTCCCGGTGGGTGCCCAGGTGATTGGCAATGGCCTCATGGGTGATCTTCAGCACGCTGCTCCCCTCGATGGAAGCCTCCTCCAGCAGAAAGGCCGCCACCCGCTTGTCCAGGCTCTTCCACATGACCTGCTCCATCAGCCACATGACCTCGGAGAACCGGCTGGCCATCAGCTCGTTGGTGTAGTTGGCCACAGGCGCCGACGTCTCCATGATGTCCTGGTAGACCTCCGCGGGAATGACCCAGAGGTCCGTGTCCTTCTCCGCCTGGATGGTGACCTCAAACTGGATGGAGCGCATGATGCAGGACGCAGAGAACAGGCACAGATCCCGGTCGAACAGGCGGTAAATGGTGATCTCCCGCCCCTCATCAGAGAGGATATAGGCCCGGAGCTGCCCCGCCTTCACCAGGAGGAGTCCGGTGCAGTCCATGTCCCCGTTGTGCAGGATCGTCCCCTTCTTCACGGTTCGGAAATTCAGATTGCTGCGGATCCGGTCCTGCTGGTCTGTTTGGAGCTTGTTCCAGATGGGAAAATAGTCCTGAAAGGTCATTCCGTGTCCCTCCTCATCGTGTTCTCAGTATAGTTGACAGGAGCTTTGCTGTCAACCGGCCCGCTTTTCGGAAAATCCCGTGTTTTGGGTGATGTCGTCACAGAAAAATCGCGGACTTTCGGTTATACTAGGACCAAACCAAGGAAAGGAGCTGACCAGCATGGCGGCTATCAATCTAAACAAGGAACAATTCCAGCAGATGGCAGAGGGCGGCAAGCCCATCCTGGTGGATTTCTGGGCTCCCTGGTGCGGCTACTGCCGCCGGATCGGGCCCGCGTATGAGAAGATCGCGGACGAATACGGCGACCGTCTCACCGTGGCGAAGGTAAACATCGACGAGGAGGCCGCGCTGGCCGAGGCGGCGCAGATCGAGGTCATTCCTACGCTGGTCCTGTATCGGGACGGGAAAGCCGTGGATTCTATCGTCAACCCCGGGTCCAAAGCGGCCATCGACCAGTTCATCCAGGAGGCTATGGCGAAGTAAGGAGGCGGAATCCATGGGCGAAACTCGTGTCTACGACATGATCGTGGTGGGCGGCGGGCCGGGCGGCTATACGGCGGCGCTCTATGCAGCCAGGGCCGGGCTGGATACACTGGTGCTGGAGAAACTCTCGGCAGGCGGGCAGATGGCCCTGACGGAGGAGATCGACAACTATCCCGGCTATGAGGACGGGATCGACGGCTTCACCCTGGCGGAGAAGATGCAGCGGCAGGCAGAGCGGTTCGGTGCGCAGACAGCGTACGCACAGGTGGAGCGCATGGAACTGACCGCTGCCCCCAAGGCGCTGAAGACCAGCGAGGGGACCTTTTATGCCAGGACGGTAATCCTTGCCACCGGAGCCAATCCCAGGGAGCTGGGCCTTGCAGGCGAGGAGGCCCTGGTGGGCCGGGGTGTGGCCTACTGTGCCGCCTGCGACGGGATGCGCTACAAGGGCAAAACGGTCGCCGTGGTGGGCGGCGGGAATTCCGCCGCCGGCGACGCCCTGCTTTTGAGCCGTATCGCCGAAAGGGTGGTCCTGGTGCACCGCAGGGACCAGCTGCGGGCCACGAAGATCTACCACGAGCCACTGATACAGGCAGAGAACGTGGAATTCCGCTGGAACAGCACTGTTACGGAGCTGCTGCACGAAGAGAAGCTGACCGGCATCCGGCTGCGGGATGTGCAGACCGGGGCGGAATCCGTCCTTCCCTGCGACGGGCTCTTCATCAGCGTCGGCAGAAAGCCGGCCACGGAGCTGGTGAAAGGCCAGCTGGAGCTGGATGCCGGCGGCTATGTGACGGCGGACGAAACCACAAGGACCAATCTCCCCGGCGTCTATGCCGTGGGCGATGTACGGACGAAGCCGCTGCGCCAGGTAGTGACGGCCGTGGCCGATGGGGCCATGGCGGTCCACATGGCGGAAGAATATCTGGCAGGCGGCGCCTGATCGAAGAAATGCGGCAGAGAACGGCTGAAGTCCTCCCGCATATATGCCCATCCCGTTCAAAATGCAGGCATCCGGGATGCAGGCGGCCTGAAAAGAACACAGCTGCCCGGAGTATCTGATGGAACAGATTCCTCCGGGCAGTTTTTGTATCCTTGTTTTGCAGAGCGGCAGGCCACGGAAAAGGAACCTGTCATGCGGCAAACCGCGCGGTCCGGCGGAGCCCTTTGGGCAGGATCCTCAGTTCTGTTCCAGCAGCCGTCTGACTTCTGAAATACTGTCCACCGGCCGGGCACAGGCGCCGTTCCGGCATAGATAGTACCGGACGCCTGTCTCCGGAATCGGATAGGCCTCCGTGAAGGGGGCAAGCTCCTCCAGCGGCTTTGCCGTCTCCGGCGTTTTCACCAGCACCGTCAGTTCGGGCCTGGAGGCCTCCCGCAGAAAAGCCGCCAACTCCTCCGGCATGGTCCGGGCCGCGCAGACCAGCTCCGCCGAGGGCCACAGCTCCTCCAGAAACACCAGCATGGCAAAACCGTGTCCGGCGGGATAGGTCCGGGTGGCCCCAGCCAGATAGCCCAGCTGCAGATCGGCGGCGGTCCGCCAGCGGGCCTCCCCGGTGAGGCGGGCCAGGCGGGAGAGAACCAGCGCCGCTGCCGCATTGCCCGACGGCATGGCCCCGTCATAGGTCTCCTTTGTCCGGGTGATGAGCTGTTCCCCATCCGCCGCGTAGGGGTAAAACCCGCCGTTTTTCCCGTCAAAAAACTGCTCCAGCAGCCGTGCCGTCAGGTCCCCGGCCTCCGCCAGATAGGCGGTCCGGAAGGTCACGCCGTAGAGTTCCAGCAAGCCCCAGGCGCAGAAGGCGTAATCATCCAGCTTTCCGGGGTGGGCCGCCTGCCCCGCCCGCCATCTGGCCAGCAGACGACCGTTTTCCTCTGTGAGGCTCCGCTTCAAAAATGCCGCGGCTCCCACGGCGGCGTCCCGATAGCGGGGCTCATCCAGGGCCAGTCCCGCCCGGGCCAGGGCCGCAATCATCAGTCCATTCCATGCGGCAAGCACCTTGTCGTCCCTGTGGAGGCAGGTCCGTTCCAAGCGGTAGGCATACACCCTCTCCCGCAGGGGCCTGATGCGCACCGGCTCCCGCTGGACCTGTTCCCGGCCGATTAGGTTGAGGATATTTTTCCCCGCAAAGTTCCCCGTCTCGGTGACGCCGTACCAGCCGCAGAACGCCTCTGCGTCCTCCGGTCCCAGCAGGTCTCTCAGCTCGCCTTCGGTGAATACATAGTATTTCCCCTCCTCGCCCTCGCTGTCCGCGTCCTGTCCGCAGTAGAATCCGCCCTGAAAATCACGCAGCTCCCGCAGGACGTAATCCAGCGTGCGGCGGACGATCTCCCCATAGAGCGGGCGCCGGGTCTGCTGATAGGCCTCCGTATAGGCCAGTGCCAGCAGGGCGTTGTCATAGAGCATCTTTTCAAAGTGGGGCACCAGCCACATTTCATCGGTAGAGTACCGGGCAAAGCCGCCGCCCACATGGTCGAACAGGCCGCCTCGGTACATGCTCTCCAGCGTCTGCTCCGCCATGGCCCCGGCCTGGGACTCCCCTGTGCGCCGGGCGTACCGGAGCAGGAAGATCAGATTATGAGGCGTGGGGAATTTTGGCGCGTGCCCGAAGCCGCCCCAGCGGGTGTCAAAACTCCGGGCGTAAAGGCCCGCCGCCATGCCTGCCAGTGCCCGGTCTGGAAAGCCGGTGCCTGCGCCCTCCGCTTCCCTGAGCCGGTCGGTCAGCGCCTCTCCGGCGGTCAGCAGACTGCCCCTATCTTCCCGCCACAGGCGCGCCGCCTGCTGCAGCAGGGACAGCAGCGCCTGTCTGGGGAGGTACGTCCCCGCCCAGAAGGGCTCCTGCTCCGGCGTGAGCAGCACCGTCAGCGGCCATCCGCCGGAGCCCGTCATAGCCACGCAGGCGGCCATATAGACCGCGTCCACATCCGGGCGCTCCTCCCGGTCGACTTTGATCGGGATAAAATCCCGGTTGATCGCCTCCGCCACCGTCTCGTCCTCAAAGGACTCATGGGCCATGACGTGGCACCAGTGGCAGGTGGAGTAGCCGATGCTGAGGAACACCGGCTTGTCCTCCTCCCGTGCGGTCTGGAATGCCTCGCTCCCCCAGGGCCGCCAGTCCACGGGATTTTCCCGGTGCTGGAGCAGATACGGGGATTGTTCAAATTGCAGCCGGTTGGGCATGGGTCGTCCTCCTTTGACCGGGCGGCGCACTGCCGCCCGCATGGTTCCGCAGGTTTTCCGTCCAGTGCCGCGCTTGCCCCCTGCTTATACAAGGCGTTTTCCCCATCCGGCACGGGCCGGGGGCCGCAGTTTGTTCCGCGGACTTCCGCCTCAGCGGGCCAGATCCGGCGGGAGCGGCCGGGCAAAGCGCGCCCCTGGTGTCGGACCGGGCAGGTAGATTCCGGCAAGTAGCGCCCTGGCCCGCCAAGGTATCCAGGTCGTCATGCCTTCCCCCGCCAAAAAGTCTTGCAGTGGGCCTTTTCGGTGCGGTTGAAGGCGATCATCCGGCGCAGCAGCGTGTAATCCACGTCCCTCTCCCACGGGATGCGGAACAGCATTTTGCCCCGGCATAGCCGCCCCGGGCGATTTCCCGGAAAAAGCCCTCCAAGCCCGCCCCGGAGAAACGGCCAGATGCCCGGCGGAGACGCTGATCCCGACGATGAACGTCCCATGATCTGTGAACACAGGCTGGTTCCATGCAACCCTGAGCTCCAGGCCGGAAAACGTCCGTTCCGCCCACTCCAGCACCTCCGCCATACGGACGCGGCGCTGCGGCGCTTTCGCCTGCGCCAGATAATCTGCTAAGGTCTCCAATCCACCCGCCCCTTCACATCCAAAGAGCAGAAATAGTCTGTGCATTTCAGGAGGGATTATCACCCCTCGCCTCAAGCAGCGGCGCCCCGGGCGGCCGCTCTTCCGTCAGGACCTGCAGCCTGTTCCGGAAACGAGGGCCTCCTTCAGGTTCATTTCCTGCCCTCCTTGCCCAGGCTGATCTTGTATCCATCATAAGTGAAAAAGGGCCGCACCCGGGCGGAGGTGGACCAGGTAACTGCCTGTCTCACCGGGTACACGCTGGCGGACCTCGCCCGGCTGGAGCGGTCCAGCGTCACCTGCGCTCACTTTTTTCAACGTGCCCCCGCCATGAATCCTGACCGTGCCCTCATCACCGACAAGGTCTGCGGTGTCCGGGTATGGGACCTGCTGATACGGGATATCCGGTATCTGGGCAAGCTGGTGGACGAGCTGCCCAAGGGACCCCTATGGAGCAGATTCTCCGGAAAAACAAGTATGTCCCGGAGCTTCTGGCCTTTCAGAAACTCGGGGCTGTTTTCGCCTCGAGAGCCCTTTGCTTTGCCGCCGAGAAGGGGCAGCGTTTTCCGATGCACTGGCTGTTTCGGGCACTGTAAGAGCAGACGGGCACGCTGTGCTGCATCTCCACCCCCAGGTGCTCCCGGACAAAGTCCACGGCAGCCTGGACGGCCAGCCAGGAATCCCGTTTGCAGCACCGGGGGCCACCCACCTTGCCGATGCTGTCCAGGGCCCGGGCGGTCATCTGATTGCTCAATCCCCAGGGCTCCCGGGCCAGGGGCGTGGATGCCGTGGCGATGGCCAGGAACTGCCCCGCGCTGATCCCCGCCCCGCAGGCGCCCCAGAAGCCGCAGGCCCCGCCGGGGACAGCTTTGCCCCGGCTGTACATCTCCCGGAGAGCGCTCTCCAGGTCCAACTTGCCCCCGGCATTTTTATAGGCGGTGAGCAGCGCCGCTCCCACCATCACATGGTGCTCTGGCCCGTGCATATGGCAGAAGGACAGGTCCATCATCCGGCGGAGGATAGCGGCGGGGTCGGCGGAAGTCTCCGCCAAGCACAGGCCGAAGATGGTGTCCATGCCCTGGGTATGGCAGTCATTGCAAACATAATGGCCGTTGACGCACCGGGTCTTGCTGGATTCCTTTTTATGGCAGATGGCGCACTCCATGTCCTCGTCCCGGACCAGATATTCCAGCGGTGCCTTGCAGATCAGGCATTCTTCTGGATGCAAATCGATCACTCCTCCCTTATCCGCAGCGCAGGAAGTCACGCGGCTGCGCAGTCCCGACGCCCCCCACAATATGCTGTGGGGAAATGTTCTTTCTCATAAATCGGCTCCCCCCGATGCGTTCATCCACACATCAGCTGTGTACTCTCTCCTGTTATTTTCTATCATACAATAGCCAAGATAACCCGCTGAATGTAAAATCCGCTTAAGGGGAGCAAACATTTTCTCCGGCTGTACATGCAGTCATTCTATCCGTTCAGCGTTTTCCGGAAGCATAGTCGCCCATATGGATGTCCACCACTCCCCTGGGCGGCTGGATCAGGGCATCCTCGTACTGGCACTTCCACTGAATCTCCCGGCTCATCCGGCCATTCTCTATGCCGTCAATCGTTTCCCCATCCCCAATGGGGTTATCATGCTCCAGTATGTACGACGCCGCATTATAGGCGTGGTTCACTACCCAGTTGGGATCCATGCTATGGAAGTGGTACTGGAGGTCCGGCAGGAACAGGGTGTTCATGCCCACTGTGTCGATGAGCATATCCTCGGTGCCCTCAATGTTGAAGAAGCGGACATTGACACCAAATCGGATGAAGCGGTCCGAGCCCTCGATCTGGTGGGAACGCACATATTCCGCCAGCAAGAGCTTGCCGCAGTTCTGGAAATAGAACGCCTCACAGGTGGGGTACAGCTCTGCCAGGGCCTCCACGAAGTCGGCGTCCAGGTTGGCCCTCTCCAGGGCCGGAAGCGCCGCCGCCAGCATATCAGTGGCCACGACCTGATACCGGCACTCCCGAAAGATTCGCTCTCGGTCCTCCCGGCAGTCCCACATCTGGCTCATAAGGAACGCATCGAAGCCCTTGCCCTTGAATTTGTCACATCCCATCACCATCAGCTGCACCGGGCATTTGCCGTCCTGAAATTCCGCGATATGATCCAGGGCAGCAAAGCCTGCCATCTTTTTATCACGGCAGAAACACTCTACCGCGCCGATGTGCTTTTTCATCACAGCGGTCATCTCATCCTTGTCCGGCATGTCTACCGGCTCTTTGAACAGCATTTGAATGAGATAGGGGCCGCCGGGCTGGGGCCCTTTTTTGTCATCCAGGTTTTGCCGGAACACTTGATTACTCATTTTTGTCCTCCTTATAGCAGCAGACCATGTAACAACGGGCGATCGCTACTTTGTATGCGGGGTTACTCCAAAAATCAAAAAAAGAGCCACACTAAATAGAACCAATCCGATGAAGTTGCGCTCTATCAGCAGTTTTATGGCCAAGAGAAGCAGCAGACCACAAACCAGAATAATAATACCATTCATTTCTTTTTATCCATTTTGTCAGGGAACAGCTTGAACCGAAACGCCAGTTCCTGATTAACGATTTCCTTGGGCAGCTTTCGGGGATTGGCGATTAGATACCAAGCCCGATAAGTCCGCTTTTCCATGTCCTGCTCCTGAAGGTAGATCTGATAGCCCGCTTCGTCCTCCTCCGTCCAAGTGTCATACTGCTTCTTGGCCTGGACATGGTTTCCCACGACCACGTCCAATTCCTCCACGGAGCGGCTGGCGGCCCAAGCATGGTCCACATCGCCAGCATGGGAGAAATAGAAGATTTGCATCCCCATCCACCGGCGCACCTTGCTTTCCGGCGTTCCACGCAATTCCGCCTGACGGCGGTACTCCGCCAGCTGCTCTGGTGTTCCGTATCTTTCCACCGCCTGCTCCTCCACATGAATACGCCAACTGTAATCCTCCGGCTGGGTAAAGGGGGCGCAGACCGGCTGTAACGCCTCTGCCGGGTCCTCCTCAAAGCGGTCGATAAAGTCAAGGTAGCGGGCTTTGATTAAGGGCAGAAAAGTGTCCAGCAACCCGGTATCCAACCGCAGGTCCTCTGTCAGCATCCGGAAGAACGAACCGCCTGTTATCGGTTCTATTTTGAAAGAGTAGAGAAAGTCATCCCCCTGCTTAATGATGCAGCTGAATCCCACCTCCACATTTCCATGGCCGATTTCGTAGTCTATGTAGTTGTAGCGGCTCCGCTCAAACCAGATCAGGTAGGTCAGGCCGTTTTTCGTTCTCTTTTTGAAGTTGCCCTTTTTCAGACGCTTCCAGCCCTTTTCCTCCAGCCCCAGCCCGTTCCACAGGTAGTCCAGAAGCTCCTGAAATATATCTGCCGGGCGTTTTTGTTCCATAAAATCCTCCCAACCGCTTATGCTTGTTCCTCACTTTTTCCAATCACATCCGCTAATTGAGTACTGACAGTATCTATGTAGAGATGCACCCCATCCCGATCACAGTGGTACAGGTTTGAGTAGCTTGTACTCTCATTAGGGCGGATAGGGTTAGGCTCCACCACCTCGGTAGCTTCCAGCAGACCGACACCCAGTTCCGCCGCGGCAGTGAGAGCCTTTTTCAGCACGGCAAGCTGTCCGTTACTCCAAAGTCCCTCCAAATCCTCCAGCACCTTTGGGTCCTGCTCCAGATCCCGGAGAAGCTGTGTAACCTGCTTTGGAGACAGGTACACGCCGGAACAGTAGTTTTCAATGATCTGATTTTCTGCCGGATTTGGAAAAGCTGTTGGTGTCACCTGTGCCCATGGGGTGAAATACCGGGCATATTCCGGCTTTTCTTCCACCAGGAAAGAAAAGGCACTGCCTCTGGTGTAATAGTAATCCCGGAAAAAGCCCTGGATCACCGCAATATAAAAGCCGTGGCTCTTATCAAACAATTCATCCGGCTCTGTCCCCGCACCGACCCGCAGAGTATCCAGATATTTTTCCGCATAGAAGTCCTCCATTCCGTGCTGTGCGGCAAGGGCCAGCACCTTTTCCTCCTGCCCCTGCTGTACCCAGGAAAGCGGGGTAAAATACCATTCCCGCATTTCTTCCGGCGAAATCGGGTGAAAACTGACATCGTATCCCATAAAGCTCCTCCTTAATAATCCAGTAAAATGGGCACCTGCTGTTCCTCGGCAAACCGCATGGCCCGCCAGAACATGGAGAAGGCGAACTTGGCAAGGGACTGGGTATCATACTGGGTATGCTCCGAGATGTCCGCCTTGCTGTACTGTCCATCCGGGCCTACGGTTCCGTCTGCCGGGTATCCCTCCGTGTCTGCCCAATCAAGGATGGTATCCTCATCGGCCTGCCACGCCAGCTGGTTCAGCTTCTCCAGCTCCTTCCGCAGTCCGCCCACCGTGCCGATGGCGGCGGTGTCGTCGGTAGGCAGAGGTGCTTGGAAGAAGAAGGCGTCCGGCAGAGGCAGCCACCAGGTAGCCCCACGGAACAGGGACCATACCCGCTCCTGGTCCGCCGCAAGGCGGGCGACCAGGGGATGCTCCCCGAAGTTCCAGTCCTTCTCCACAGTGGGAGGCACCGGTTCCTCGTATGTATGGCAGGCGGCCGCCAGCAGCATGGCGCCGAAGGCATCCCAATCCGGCTTGTCGGTGTAGTAGGGGCTCTCGTTATTCTCCGGCCAGGGAGCGTAGGGGGGCTGGCCCGGCTGAGAAATGGCGTTCAGAATCTGATCCCGCCAGTTCTCCACCGCCGCCTGGACCTCGGCCGGGGACAGTTCCTCCTCGTTGTCAGCGGGTTCCCCGTCCGGGGTGATGCGGTTGAAGGCGTATCCGTTTTCCTCCGCCCACTGCTGAACAACGGTTTTCCAGTTGTGAGAATAGTACCGGGTCAATGTTCCGGCGTAGATATCAAGTCCCATTATGATGCCTCCTTTTTTGTCTGTACGGTCATTCTTTTGCCGGAGCGAACAGTCGGTCAATCTTCTCCAGATTGTATTCCAAGATCCAGTCATTGAATTGATGATAGAGCGGCAGTAGCAGCTCCCGTGAGCCGCCCAGTATATCCAACCCACGGTCATCGTACAGATGGTAGAGGAATGGCCCCGGCCCGGTCAGATAGACGCTGGACACAAAGCCGTTCCAGCCGCCGATGTCCCCCAGAATGATCTCCTGGAGAAGCCGCTCCGGTTGAAAGCTGATTTTGCTGAGATCCCAGTAAAACTGTACTTGTGCATATGTATCCCCGTCCTCGTCCATCATGGTCGCTGTGACCTGCTCATGCGGGGCAGGAAGTGCGGCCCTCTGCTGGATGGCCGTCAGCAGGGACTCGACAGGTTTTTCTTCGGGATACCCGTCAATCCGCAGAATACCCGGCGGCGCTGGAAGGTTCCGGTAGATCATAATCGCCCGCTCCAGTGCGCCTTGAACATAGGCGGGGTTTGGAGTTAGTTTCTCGGTGTTCTCGTCCGAATAGGTGCATTCCAGATAGACTGGTTCATCTCCGCCGATTTCAAACCGGATGGCGACCGGGGCATGATGGAACAGCGGATGTTCCAGCCACGCCATACCAAGATTATGTAAGATGGTGTCAAAATCCTCCGCCAGCATTGCACACCTCCACTATTTCCACTCAAAGGGCTCCTTTAAGTGGCATTTCTCCATAATTTTCTTTTCCAAAGCTTCATAGGCATCCATATCCTCTGGCTGCGCTGGAATACCCTTTTCCCACCAATAACCGTTCCCATAGTAGAAAAACATGGCCCAGTAATAAGGCCGGTCATGGCTGAATATCGCCACTCCCACGGCATCGGCCACTGGCTCTGCCAGCGGTGCGCGTTCCACTGTCTGAGAGGCTTCCTCATAGGAGATCCCCACCAGCTCCACCAGCAGGTGCTTCACCAGTTCGCAGAAGCTATACTGGTTGAAGATGACCTGACCATTCTCATCTTTGAACACAAGTCCATCTCTCACCATAGTATTTCTCTCCGTTTCTTAACCTGCATCCTTGGCATGGGCATAGTCCCGTCAAGTCATCTCATACAGCAGGGCAGCGTCGCTCTGCACCAGCTCCAGATGGGAGCGCAGCGTTTCAAGTCCGCTTTGCACCGCCTCGGTGGGCAGCTCCCAGTCTGCGGCAATTTCGGCGGCCAGCTCCGGGAGGCTCTGCTCCCGCAGAGTTGCCAGCAGTTCAGACGCCAGCTCTCCCTCCAGCAGAGCGCAGTCCAGAGTGTTCTCCGTCTGGGGAGCGGGAAATCGGACATCCAGATCCAGCTCGCTCTCACACCAGTCCCAGATGGCCATGTAGACCGCGCCGGAGCAGTCACCGTTGGACAGCTCCTGCCGCTGACCGTCTTTGAGCAGATAAAAGGATGCGATCTGTGACATGGCAGTTCCTCCTGAATGTTATTCTTTCTCCATCAGCCCTTCGGCCTGCATCCGGATCACATAGAAAGCCCGTACCCAGTCCAGTTCCTGCTCCATGGATTCCTCCAAAGCCAGCAGGCGGCGCTTTCCCAGCCTGCGGTCCAGAAGGGCGAGGATGCGGACAAGGGGATTCTTGCTGACAAGGCTTTTCTCAATGCTCTGGTTGTCAAATTCATGAAATGCCTCATAGAAAAAACCGTTGTCAAAACAGCCATCGTTCAGTGTCCCTTCATGGGCCAGCCGAAAAGGGGCCGTTCGATCGTCCTGGCCGATGCCCTCCCGCCGCAGGGCCTGATATCTGTTCCAGTAGTTCTGTTCATAGGCATAGTAGTTACTTCGCAGCACCTCCACGCCGTCCAGTCGAATGGCTGCCCGGCCTGTTTGGTCATGGCTTTCCCAGTAGCTGGCGGCAAAATACTGGATGTGCCCACGGAGCGTCGGGCACAGGTAGTCATTCTCCAGCTTGTTTCGGATTCCGCTCCAAGTTGACACAGGTACCGCCTCCTTTCTGATGCCACTGCGGGTAAGGTGGATTCCCAATAAATTGAAATTTGAAAATTACATATAATCCTCGATATATGATCGTTCTATAAATTCTTTTACTGCAAATAGATCTGCAAACTCCTCATACTGGGGAAATCCGTCCGCATTATGTGCTGAGTAAGTTAAATGGAACAGATAGTAGATGTCTCTTCCTGTTCCGTTTCTGAGAACATATAACACATCATCATTGGATTCACACTTCGCAACCGCCAAGATTTTTTTGCCGTATAAGAAGTGGTCTTGTCCTATTTCTTTGTTTAGTTCTGCAACAAATGCCCCGTCCGCCTGTGCGAAGGGGATCATATACCAGTTAAAATCGTTACCATATTTATCATAGAGATCACGGAACATTTCTTCTAATGTCATTTTCATTCTTCCTTCGCTGATTTACAGTTCAGCCATCAACCGCCGCGCTATTTTCTTTTTATAGGCGATATTTTCATTGCTCATTGAGATACCTCGCCAATTTCTTCTCCAGCAGTTCTGTCATATCATTGCAGAGTCGCTTGACCTTGTCCTGCTCATGGGCGTAGTACCAGATGGTTTCCTCTCCGGGGCGGAGCAGGAGCTGGTCGCCATCCGCTTCTTTCCAGAACTCGCCCAGCACACAATACCGCTCTCCATGGATGGTTAGATCAAACATCCCGGAAAGTGAAAGGATCACGCCTGTGGATACCTGGATGCCAGCGGTCAGCAGGAAGAACTCTCGCACCTGGGCCGGGAGCGTGAAGTCCAGCACGCTTTCTTGACTTGCGATCTGCTCCTCCGTGGCGGCAGGCTGGATCTCGTCAGATGGCTCCAGCGCCTTTGCCAGCGCCTTGGAGAACTTGGGGTAACGGCAAAACAGCTCAGGATTGTTGGCCTTGAATTCCTTTTGCTTTTTCCGCTGTACTCGCTCCTGCTCCTTGCAGAAAGCGTCCAGCTCCGCCAGATACCGCTCCTGGTAGAGATTGCTGACCTCAAATGCTGTGCCGCTCTTTTCCAGAATGGCGATGGCTCCCTTTTGGCTGGTCAGCACCGGGACCCATCGGAAGTCATGCCGGCAAGGTTTCAGTTTCAAAAATTCGCCTCGGCTCAGCAGGTTTTCCAGCTCCGGCTCATGCTCGTCCCACCAGCTCCGCCAGCTTTCGGGAGTTTCCCGTCCCTCGGCCAGGTCCAGGAGTTTTATTGCCAATACTTCACTATTCATAGGTCAATTCTCCGTTTCAAAGGGTGCAGGAATCCCGTCAATCCCACCAGAAGTACCAGACAGTGGACTGCCGCAGGACATCCGCCAGATTGCCCACAGTGGGATCATCCTGCTCCTGATCCACGATGTCCGGGCAGAAGCCATATTGCTCCACAGCCAGCTCCACAGCTCTTTCCTTGGGGACAGGAACCGGAAGTTCGAACTCCAGCTCATCGTGGCTCATGGCGGCAGGGATGGCGCCGTACTGCTCAAACCAGTATTTTGCCACTGCCATCAGTTCCGGCGTGTTGGGGCACTCATTCCAGTTGCCGAAGGGCAGGTAGGCGAAGATCTCCCAGGGTTTTTTCACCGGGATCCTGGCCAAAATGAGGGGGTGGGTCATGTGGCTGTCCGAATCCCAGTAGCAGGAGAAACGGTCATTGTCATAGCCGCCAGCCATCTCGCCCAGAATCTCCTCCTCCCAGTCCATATCGTCATCTTCGGCCTCTGCTTTGCGCTGGCCGATCAGTTCCTCCAGAACCGCCTTGCTGTCCTTGATGGGGGCGGAGAGCATCTTCTTCCGGTACTCCGTTACCGCTTTGAGGTCAAATTCGTAGCAGTCCGCGTCATGCTCCGGGTCAGCGTTCATCACCAGACACTCCAGCAGTGTTTCGTCATCCGCCTTGATGAGCACCGGTACAAATCCCTCTTTGACACTTTCCCGTTTGGCATAGCTGTACGCCGACATGATGGGGTCATCATCTGCCATGGATGGGAAATAGGTGCACTCGCAGTCCAGATACTCCATCAAAGCATCCGCCACCTCGGAGGGCTCCAGCGTGTCTTCGTCAAAGTCCTGTCCCTGCCAGTTTTCAAAGCGTTCCCCGATCACCTTTGCCATAGCCTGATAATAATCCTCGTCAAAGGGAATGAACAGGTAGGCTTCGTCCCGGAACTCCTCGGAGTGATACCGCTCCGGGCCGAAGAAACGGAGTGCGTTGTCGTCAACATCGGCAGGATAGTAGGGACTGTCGCCCTCTCCGTAGTAATAGCCTGCAAAGGCACGGCCTTGCTGATTGAACAGCACAGAGAACAGACAGCCGTCCAGCTCATCCCGGATAAACTCCCGCAGATCCACACTGGCAGGATCAACTTTGACCTGTTTGGCCACTTCGCTGTATTCTTTTAAGAAGTCCTCGCCCATCAGGTCGTGTTCTATGCACCAGCGCAGGTAGATGGCCATGTGGTTATAGGCATTGATGGGGTCAATAGGCAGTTCCTTTTCCTCAATGCTCTCAAGGTGATAGGAAGCGTCATCCATCTCACCGTCAAAATCATCATTGGAAAGGGTGCCACGAGTGACAGCATCCTGACGGGTGGGATTTACGACAAAACTGATCCCCCTCATCCTGTTCAGCAGAGCGTCAGCGTCATGTTCCAGTTTATAGTCCAATTCATCCGCATAAAGAGGAATGACCTGATAGAAGTTGACCTCCTCGCCGCCCGGCAGAGTGCAGACCTCACTGCCGTCCTCCGTACCCTGGGGATCGATCAGGGTCGCAGTGCACAGTTTCGTGTTTTCCGCAAAGGGTTCCCGGTTCTCCACTGTATGACCATGACCCAACCAGCTGTCACAGTTGATGGGCAGACGGGCCAGGGACTTCAGCAGGCGGATGGGCCAGTACCACCGCTCATCTTTCATGGACTCCTGATCCAGCTTCCAATCCGCAGGCAGTGCAATGGCCAGCTCCGCCCGCTCCAGCTTGTATTCCGCCAGTTCCTCCGGCACATTCATCCGGTGGGCGCCCATGCCCATAGTGACCAGCGTGTAGTAGTCCCGCTCCCGGGAGGGCGGTACCACGCAGATGTCCACATGGATGTCCGGGGAGACCAGCTCATGGAACACATTCTCGAACGGGCCGAAATACTGCTGGATGTGCCCCTCGACGGCTTCCATCTCCTCCTCGGTGTAGACCTCCGGTTCACTGGATTTCTCGTCTTGAAAGCATTCCTCGTCCGGGCAGTCATCCCCGCCGCCATTCGGGTCTTCACCGCCTCCCTCCGGTCCATCCCCGCCGGATTCCCAGGAGATTTTCAGTGTCATCTGCTCCTCCGGCAGAGAGACACCGGGACTACGGATGATGGCATGCTTATCGTCCGCAGAAAAGCCGATAGTCTCCCCATCCTTCAGCGTAACATCACACGCCAGCACATAGGAGGCAAGGCTTGCCAAAAAGTCCCGCAGCTTCTCCGGCTCGGCGTCAGCGTTCAGCACCTCCATCTCCTCCTTGCCGAACACATCCATGCCGTAGGTATAGCCGTTCAAGCCGCCCCCGCTCCGGTACAGGCCGAACCAGATCCAGTTGAAGATGGGCAGTTCGTCCTCTTTCATCATATCAGCAAAGCCCTCGTAGAAGCGGGGCTCAAACACCACGCCGCTGGTGTAGATACCGGTGGCGTATTGTTGGCGGCAGCAGGCAGCCGCCAGCTTGGCGAAGAGCTTGCCCTTCTCCAGAACCTTTTTCTCCTTGCCCAGCACCGCCACCATGATATGGGCGCGGTGCTCCCGTGCGACTTGGACGGCATCCTCCCACATGTAGTTGTTCTCTGCGTTTATTTCCGCTTCGCCGTCGGGGATGGGATAGGTCGCCAGACTGACAGCAGCGAGCATATCACCCACCTCGAACACCAGCGCATCGTCATCCTTCTCCTCACTGGCGTCGTACTCCTCCACAGAGATGTCCCATTTTTCCTTCATGTCCCGGATGAACTGGTCCTTGTCCCATTCTCCCTTGGACAGGAGAACAAAGCCGGTGAAGACGCCTGTGCGGTCGGTTTCCTCCCCGTCAGCATCATCCTCCTCGAAATCGCCCTCATTTTCATCCGGATCGTAGAGGGCTTCATGCTCCAGTCCACGGACAAATTCCTCAAAGCTGTCTGCCAGATGGGTGATCTTGTAGTCGTTTTCCTGATCCACATGGACTACCGCAGGCTCTCCCTGGGGGCCGCAAGCCCGGTAGTCCAGAAAGATCATATCATGTCCGGCGCTGGGACAGTCACAGATGGCCACGCCGATGGCAGGATACGCCCACTCGTCGATCATGAACTGGCTGCCCAGCTTTCCGCAGAGGGAGCAGCTTTTTTCCCGTCCGATGCCGAACATACCGGTGATGGCCACATGGTCCTCTGCCCAGCAGGTGGGCTCATCGCAGGGATAGCAGGTGTTCACCGGAATGCCGCCGTTGTGCTGCTTCATCAGCCAGATGTAGGAGGCGGGAAGTTTGTAGCCCAGTTCCTCCTCCACGCTGGCGATCAGCTCATCGGAAGGCGGATCACTGACGTACTCTTTCAGCGCATACATACTGTCGTCCCAGAAATTGGTGAGGTCGAAGCCCTCAAAGGGGGTATCACCCGGCACAAATTTGTCCTTCTTGTTCCGGCTGCTCCGGCGTTTCCGGATCTCCGCCTTGCACTCCCGGATCACCACCGGAGCGTCCTCGTCCTCCGGGTCCAGCTCCGCCCACCGCCGGGCATAGGGGATGGCCTCTTCCTCCTGACCGTGGAGATACTGATATCCGTAGGCCATCCGCATATTCCACTCCGCCTTGTCCCGGCCTTCCTCCCGGACGGACTCCAGCACCTCGATGGCTCGAAGCAGAGCCTTGTCCCCCTTGTAGTTGGGGGTTCCCTCATTGTGGTCGCCCAGAATTGCGTAGTTCTCCAGCGCCCGGGCCAGGGCGTAGGCGGTGCGGTAGTTCCGCCAGTCCTCCGGGATGGCATTCAATGCCTGAATACAGCGGGTGTACTCGTCCTCGTCGTTCCACTGCTGGAGCTGTGCAAAGAATGCCTCTGCATTCTGCGGGGTATAAGGGATATAGTCCATGCCCGTCGGCGTCTCGTCCAACTCGGCGGCCTGCGCCTCACCGTCCGGCTCCTCATCGGGCGGATTTTTCAGACTCACAGTGCCCGCTTCACGGCGGAAGGTATGGAAGCTGGCCCAGGGGATGTCGCTGTCCTTGAAGAATTCCTTTGCCATCTGGAGTGCCGCCCGGATATCCCAGGCGATGAAGTCCACATAGCCGCAGTAGAGTCCGGTGGCTCCGCCGGTGAGGGTGACCACCTCCGGGCCGTCCCCGGTGGTGAACACTTCTTCCAGTTTGTCCCGGAAGTCAAAAATCTTCTCCGTTCCTTCCTCCTCCCGCAGGGTATCCAGGGGATAGCAGAAGAAGCCCGCCGCTGCGCCGTCGGCATGGAGCTCGTCCATAAAGTCATTGTCGGCATTCAGATAGCCGTTGATGATCGGCACACAGTTGGTGGAGCCAGCCATCACATCCAGCCGCCAGTCGGCGTCCGGGTCCTTGTTGGGTTCCATTTTGTAGCCAAGGTAGCTCTCCAGATAGGCTTCCGGATCGGTGGAAAGTTCCAAGCCCCGCTCCTTCAACGCGTCAGGAAGCTGGGACATAAGAATGGACGGCTCTGCCTTGGGCTCCTCCAGTACATCGAAGCTGTCTATGTATCTCATGTGGGGGATCTCGCCCAGCACCTGGTCAGTGAGGGTGGTGAGCATCCACCAGACCCGGCCTTCCTCCTCCCGGAGCATGGGCAGCAGCTTTTCGCAGTAGGCGGAGATGGCGAAGCTGTTTTCGCCCTGTTCCTCCAGCCAGATCTGCACATCTTCCCCGGAGATATCCCAGCCGTCGTCGGTCCGCAGGCCGATGTTTTGGCTGGGCTGGCGGCCCACCAGGATGTTCCAGTGCTCCAGCACCTCCTTGGGGGCGTGCTTCCGGAAGTAGACCAGCTCAAACAGCTTGACCTCGTCGCCCTCCGGGGTGAGGATCAGCTCATGCTTTTCGCCATTGAAGCCCATCTCGAAGGAAATCTCGTCAAAGACCAGGTTCAAAGTATCTTCCATTTGGGCCACGATCTCCGCGCCGCGGGTGTGATCCTTGTCGTCGTCCATCATCTGGCGCAGCTGGGCTTCCATTTCGGCAAAGGTTTCCCACCAGTCCACTGTCCGCTCCCGGAAGCACTGTGAAAACTGAGGCAGAGAAATGCTCTTCTTGCACCAGTCGATCAGCTCTATGGTGTCCTCGTCACCAGGGCGGGCCTCCAATGCCTTTTCAAAGTATCGCAGAGCCCGGCCCTCCTGATCCAGATAAAAGTAAGAGTAACCCATGCGGAAGTTCCAGCAGTGGTCTCCCTCGAAGTATTCCCCATGGGGGCTCAAGAGAGCGATGGCCTTTTTGAGCAGCGCACGGTTGGAAGGTGCCCCCAGATTGTTGTAGGCCCGGGCCAGCTCGCTGTCCATCTCCGGGGTGCGCTCCTGGGCTGGAATGGTCTCCAGCGCGTCAATGATCTTCTGGTACTCGCTCTTTTCATTCCACTTCTGGCACTGCCTTAAAATGTCCATATCTGGGTCCTCCTCGTCCTCATCCGGTTTCCAGTCTTTGATCTGCTGGAACACGCCATTCTCATCCCGCTCAAAGGCGCAGGGGGCGGGCGTATGTAGCAGGGGAATAATGTCGGGATCGTCGTTGCAGATGGAGTTGAGGCCGTAGATCCCGGCGTTGTTGGGGTCGTCCATGTACTCGTCGCTCTCATCACCGGCGGTAAAGCGCCAGCCGCTGTCCCAGTCGCCGTCCGGCTCCTCCCGGTAGCAGTAGCCAACCTTGCAGCCCTCCACCGTAATGCGGCTCGTGGCGATGCAGCCATTGGCTTCCTCCCAGTCTGGGAGCAGATTCTGCATGTCCTCTGCCTTTACATAGTAGTCCCGGTTGCGACCGGCGGCCTCATACAGCTCCTTCCGCAGCGCCTCTATATCCCGAGCCATCTCCCGGATCTCCTCGTCATCCATCATTTCGTGGAGATCATAGGACAGAGGATTTTGGGCAAAATCCGCCAGGGCCTTGTTCATGGCGTCATGCTCCTCTGACGTGGCGGTGATGCGGATACGGCGGTGGGCGGTGTTATACTCGTCCAGGTCGTGGAGGTCCACGCCGCCGCTGACGCTGCACTCCAGCAGGATGGCGGCCAGATCGGTGACCACATCCATGGCGAAGTGGAAGTCCATCTCCACGCCATTGGAGTGGGTGAATTCCAGATACCCCACAGTCTGGCGGAAGTTCCAGTTCTGCTTGTCCAGCCCAATCTTGGTGAAGATCTCGCTGAGGGGGATTTCCGCTTTCTTCTGGTCTTCTAAAAAGGCCACAAGGTTCAGGCTGTCATCAGAACCTCCGATAAAGTTGCCCCAGTATTTTTTGATATACATTCGTCACGCCTCCTGTTATTCCGGCCACTCATCGCCGTCACACCGGCTGATGAAGTCATAGTGCAGGCTCTCAAAGTAATCGTTGGGAATGGATTCCCCGTCCTGACGAAGCTCCAGCCCATCCAGATCCATCATCTCATTGATATATGCCAGGGTATCGTGGATACCCGCGATATGCTCGTCCTGGAGCATCTCGGCCAGTACACCTTTCTGCTCCGGGGGCAGTGTGGCGAGAAGCTCGTTTTTCGCCTTGTTGTCCTCTGTCTTGGGAAAACCATCGCCCTTGACCCAAAGGGCGGTCATGCTGTCTTTCCGCTCCACAAGGCCGTCAATAAATGCTTGATATAGTTCCAGTTCCTTACTCATGTTCAATCCTCCATTCTCAAGCAAAAAATTGGCTCTCCCAGATGGCCTCAAATTCCGCTTTCTCTATGGCGCAGGCGCGGAACTCCTCGCCCCAGATATGGGCGTTCAATTCCTCCACGGTTGGGATCGGCGTGATCTCGATAGCGCCTTCATAAAGGTCAGGGATATTGCGGGTGCGTCCATCTGCAAAGATGTCGATGGAGCGGAGGACCAGCCGCTCATTTTCGGTATCCACTTCATAGAGGATGACCGGTGGTTCTCCCTCTGGTGCGCTCTCCCAAAAGAGCTTGATGTACTCGATCATTCCATTATCCTCATTTGAACCAATGCCACCCCGTCATGGTGCCGGTTACCTCATCTATCTGTATTGCGATATCATCATTGCCGCGACAGCCCAGCAAGGCCGCGAGATGATCGTTTTCCAGAATCAAATCATAAAACTCAACCGCTATACCTTGGAATTCCTTTGGAATCTTCAGCGCAGAAAAGGAATCCGCTGACTGAGCATTTTGGAAAAATTCAATGGCCGTTTTCCTGCATTTTACTATGATTCCTGTTTGAGTGGTCAACTCTTTCATGTTTTCTCTGCCTCGCTCATGTTCAGATACATCCCCATCGTTTTTTCATCGGCACAGGCCGCCCGGATCAGTTTGGCCAGCATCATCAAATCGTCGATGTATTGGGAGTACACGCAGAACACATCCTCGTCGGAGTCGAAGTGAAACAGATCCCTGCCGCTGTTGTTTTTCTCGAACTCCCGGATCACGCCCCGGACCAGCCGCTCCCAGTCTTTGCTGCTGCCAGTCCGTCCCAGCCGGCAGAATTCCTCCACCTGGAACCCGTCGCTGATCTTCAGCAGGAGGGAGATCGCATAAGGGTGGTGGGGAATGAGAAAAAAGGGCGCGATCTGATCCGGTTTGACCCAGATCTTGAAGGGCGGGCGCGGGTCGGGGATCCAGGGCAGGATCTCCCATTCCTCCTCCCGCCGATTTCCGTATTGAAAAAGGTCCTTCACGGCTTCACCTCCTGTTCCAGCTTTTTTCTGCATTTCTCAATGTGGGCCCGCTTGGCGGCCAGAATCTCCCGCACCGTCTCCGCCTCCATCCGCAGCAGTAGGGCAATTTTCTCCGGGGGCATCCCGTCCGCCGCCAGCATACAGAGAATCTCCTTCTGCGCGGAGGCTTTGCCGGCCGCGAAGCCGGTATCATAGTCGTAAGACAGCAGGGCAAGGAATTGCTCCGGCGTCAGAGTGGAAATTAGTCCCTGCTCTCCGTGGCAGATCCTGCTACGAAGTGATTGTACTTCTTCCTGGGATAGTTTAGACATGGACTCCCCCCCTTTCCAGCATATCAGGAACCAATCTGTCCCGCATTTACCGGGCGGAAGATCCTGCGGCCCGCCAGCAGCTCCTCCAGCTTTTTGGCCAACGCCTCCACAATGGCGTGGCAGGGATTCTCACCCCCCACGATCTCCAGCTTTTGCAGCTCGACACAGTGGAGCGTTCCATAGATGCCCAGCGTGAAGTCTGTCAAGTCAGCAATCATTTGGTAGCCCTCCATGTTGCTCACATCGGTCTGGCCCTCTTTGGCGGTCATCAGCCCAATGATCCCCACCGCCACAGTGAAAGCACCGCAGCAGGACTGCTCGGTCTGCATGCCCAAGCCCATGACAGAGAACATCTTCCGGGTCTCCTCGGACAAATTCAGATGGTAATACTCATTGCAGGCCATGAACACGGCCTCGGCGCAGGTCAGTTCCGTGCCGATGTGGTAGTGGTTGACCAGTTCATAGAGTTTCATTGTTGCCATACCATACTCCAATCGCAAAGCATTTCATTCTGTGTCACTCTGCGCAGCTCTTCCCGTACCTCCATCAGCGCAAAGCCCAGCAGGTTTTGTCCGCGCCACTTCATCGGGTCCTGGGCCTCCGGCGAACTGGCCGCGAGGCGGATGCCCCAGATGGCATCGTAGGGGCTGGCCTCCACCAGCACGCTGTCCCCGGTGGAAAGGAGAAACTCCCGCAGTTCGCGGTTCTGGCTGAATTTGTGCCAGTTGCCAAGTAGCACAATGGCGTACTTGAACTTGTCCCATACCTTCTGCTCAAAGCCCCGCACCTTGCGGCCCAGGGCCTTGATCTGCTTTTGGTCGCTGCATTTCAAAATCTGGTCCCGGATTTCTTTGTCGCCGAACAGCTCGGCCTTGGCAGCCATCATGTATTGCTCCATGCAGAGGTAGGGGGCAGCCGTCGTATAGAAGTCCTCCATCCACCACTGGCTGAGGTAGCTTTTTGTCAGCTGGCCGTCCTGGGAAGGCTGATGGCCCCAGAACAGGCACAGTTCCCGCTTTCGCCCGGCGGCAAACTCCTGCTGGAGCCACTGGCGGGTGTACTTTGGCCGGCCTTCCGGCTGCCACGCCTCCACCAGGAAGTCACCGTGTACCAGCACTTCGCCGCTGTCCTCGTCCTCCCACCAGCCCTTCCAGGTTACCGGCTCGGGAAAGAGGGCGCGGTATTCCGTCCGCTCCTCCGGGGAGAGGGTGTCCAGCCAATCGCCAAATCGGTATATGTAATCCTCCCCATAGCCCATGCGCCAGCCAATGGAGTATCGCTCGATCTCCGGGAAGGCCATCCAAGGGGGAGGCATGATTTTCTTATCTTGTAGTGCCATAGGGTTGTCCTTTCCTGTTAGAAACTGTCGAAGTTCTTCTCTCACATCCAGCGGAGCGCCGTCCAGGGATGTGATCTGTGCCAACTCTGTTTCCGTCAGATTTTTCAGGAAAATGCAGTATTCATCTGGGGGCCCCCACAAGCTCCATTTTAGGCATCTCGATCTGCTGTGGGTCGGTGATCCACAGGCAAGGCTCTTCCGTTGCCCAAAACCGGGTCAGAGTAAAAACTTGGCCGTTGAAAATAACTTTCTGTTCCATCCTCATCCCTCCTGTAACTTCTTCAGCAGCTTCACGATCCGCTCCCGATTCTTTGCGGTTTTCATGAAGGTGGGGAGATGATCGGCCTGAGTCTTTTTCGCTCTTCCCAGCGGCTTTTCCCGCAGGTCGGCGCTGAGATAGTCGATCAGATAGGCAAGGTGCTCCCGGTTGAGTGCCCAGACCGGTTTGCCCTGGAAGGAGGTCAAAAACCACAGTTCCAGGCCGAAATAAGGTTCTCGTCCGTCCTGAATCTCAGCAGTGTAGGAAAATGCTTCAGCTGTTTTATGAACTTCTCCCGACATGGTTGTCCCACAATAGGGACAGGCCACATGGAGAACAGAAAAGTGCTGCTTTTCCCCATCTTCAATATCCACCCGATAGTATCTGCCGCAGTTTTTGCACTGGTTATGGACATCGTAGCGGTAGATCGTCCGGTCACGGGTCTCCTGATGGCCGCAGCTCAGGCACCGGAAATAGGCGTTGTCATCATCCGCTGTCACCATACCTGCGCCGTGGCACTTGGGGCATTTCACCTGAATGCCGGAGGTCAGGGCGTTGTATGCACTGTATGTAAAGTAGGGTTCATCAACAATTCGGCTCATGCGCCCGCACATTCCTTTCTATCTAAGGCCCGGCGGACAGCGTTTTCTTCATGTCCGCCAAGCCTTTTTCATCTAACCCGTATGCCTGCTCAATCAAAGTCCCATACCGATCCGCATACTGCGAGAACTCTGCTTCACAGTGCAAATCATACAGCAACAGGCAGCCGTTGTGGAATACAACAGGGTCGGGCTCCGCTTTTCCTTCCTCCTCTGCTACCAGACGAAGCACCTCATCGGCAATGGCAAGCCGCTCTGATCTGCCTTTGAGCTTTGATAATGCCATTCGTACAAAGGCGGCAATCACCTCCTGTTCCTGTAGGGCAATCGCGGTCAGTTCTTTCTGAACCAAGAGGAGGGCTTTTTCATCCCACATCTCGGCGCTGCGTAGAAGATCCGCCACCAGCGTTCTTCTGTTGAGATCCCGATTTTCCCAGGAACCAAGCTCCAGTAGCAGGTCTCTTTGCTTTACCTGATCCGGTTCGCGGCTCCAATCAAACAGCCTTGCCCGAAAAATCTGGTAGGCTGACATCAGTTCCAACCACGCCGGGCTGTGATCCTTGCCGAACTCTATCATGCTTCTCATTTTCCTCAAAAATCCCGCAGCTGCTCAAACTTCTCAATCAGGGCATCTTTTTGGAGTGTGTTGTCCGGCAGTGCGTCCAGAATCCCCCGCAGGGCCATGTAAATTTCATCCCGCTCCTCGGTTTCGATAAAGCCCATCTTGTTGGAGGTCTGGGTGTATGCTGCAACCGCATCCAGCGCCTGGGCCTGGGCCTGGGCGTCCTCGCCCGGCTCAGCGGCCAGTTTCATCAATTGGGAGCGGGTCTTGCGGTATTGATTGGCTGCCTTTCTCGCGGCACTGACAGGAATATGCTCCGCGCCGTCCCAGCCCCGGAAGGGATTGCCCAGGTTTTGCGCCAGCCACTCCGGTTTCCGGGGCTTGGTGATCCGCAGGTCCATTCCCGCCTTACCTTTCCAGAGCTGCTTTGCCGCTTTTGCTGCCGTCTCCGGCAGGCTGGTCATCCAGAACCAGCGAAGCTCCGGCATCTGCTCCGGGGTGGGGATGTCGTCCGCCCCGAAGCCGAACAGGTCGAAGGTGGAAAGGTGCGTCAGCTCCCGGAACTCTCGCACAGCAGAGAAGTTTTGCAGATTTCCCGGCGCGCCCCAGAGCCTCAGCTCCTTCAGGTGGGGATGGACAGCAGCCAGTCCGCTCAGATCAAAATCTTTCAGCTGGATGCCATGCAGTTCCAATAGGTTCGGCAGTTCCGTGTGCGGGCGGTATTCCCCGATAAATTGGAGGGTCAAACCGCTGCCATCTTCGGGGGCATGGATGGTACAGGCGTCCGGCCCCTTGTTCTGGAACAGGAGCTGCTCTGTATCCTCACTCAGCCACAGTTCCTGAAGGCCTGTCATGTCCAACATCAGCTTTCTGATGCTGGTGCCCCGCAGATCAAGTGTCCTCTGACCGTGGTCCAGCAAAGTCAGTTCATCAACGAAGGGGGTTCCCCGCAAAAACTCCAGCAGATCCGGGTGCCACCGCTGGCAGATGAGGTCGGAGAGGCAGGGCAGCGCCTTTAGTTCCAGCGCCGAATCGAATGGCTCGTGCTGGTCCATGATCCGATGGCTGCTGACCTTCACCGGGATACCGCCGATCTCTGTCACCCCGTCGCTCTCCGTGGCCTCCTTGAAGGCCCGCCGCCGCTTTTCCGGGATGGCTTGCCACCGGATCTGGAGGTACACATCATAACCGTCATTCCAGCCGCCGTAGGAGCGGCAGGGCTGGTCGGTGAAGGGCGGCAGGGTACCCACCAGCGTGTACTGGGGCGGGACCTCCACCGGCACCCGCAGCAGATGAAGGTCACGGGACCAGTACATGAAATCTATGTAGAGCGGGCGGAGATGAGGCAGTTCCTCCGCAGTCAGAGGGGCGTCACCTGCCCAGTCCAGAGAGAGGATCACTGCCCAGGACTCCCTGCTCACCGTGTCCGGCGGCGCGATATAGGCCACCTGGCAGGCGGTGTAGCATTTCAAGTATCGATTGTAGACTGTATAGACCCCTCCGGCTTGTGCTTTCATACCTGTGCCTCCCCCTGATAGCTTATAGTCCTATTCTCTGCCAGCCGTCCAGTCGCTCCTGCACCCCGTCGATCCTCCAGCCCTCGCCCACACGCTTCATGAGGAAGCGGCGGACAAAGCCGGTGTTTTTCTCTCTGGTGTAGATGTAGAGCTTGTTTCGGGTGATCTGCTCCGCGTCCAGGAACTGCTCTCCCTTGTAGGTGCCCTGGGCGCTGTACGAGAGGCCCAGGGGTCGGAAGCCCATACGGGGCTTTTCGCTCACATACTTCTCCCAGATCACCAGCAGGCGGGGCACAGCCTCAGCATCTTCAAACCCGGCCTGTTCCATGTACTGCTCCCATTCTGTCATTTCAGCAAAGAAGGCAGACAACACCCTGCGGCATTCCACCGCCGCCTGTTCGTCCAGCTGGACGGGCTTTTTGCCCTTTTCCCGCTGGATTTGAGAGAAGTATTCCATCTGCTCCTTGGTGAACTGCACATGGGCCACCGGCTCGATGCGGTTGTTGCCGGCGATGGCCAGCAGACCCTCGTATGTAACGGCGGTATGGTCGATCTGGATGTGGGAGAGCTTGGGAATGGAGGCCGCCTGGAGCAAACCGGCGTCGTCCAACCCGGTGCGGTTGAGGGTGAGAAGGTCCAGCTTGCAGCTTTGCAGGGCGGACAGACCGCTGCCGTGGATGGCGGCGTTGCCGTCCAACAGCAGATAGCGCAGCTTGGGCATAGCGAAAAAAACGGGGAAACAGGCGTCAGTGAGTGCGCCGTCTTCCACGCCGAAGTTGACCATGCTTTTGTGTTCGGCGAAGGGGGCAAGCAGTTCATCCGTCACCGGATAGCCTTTCACATGGAAGCCTACCAGGGTGTAACCAGCCAGCCGTTCCATGAGGGCCAAGGTCAGCTCCGGGATCTCAAACTTCTTCTCTCCATCCAGGGTCAGGACACCGTTTTCCCAGTCCGCTGTCCGCGCCCGTTTCGGCCATTCCATAGCTGCTTACCCCCTTACGCCTGTTCCTGGTAGCTGGCTTCAATGTCGATGAAGCGCACGTACACGGCGCAGACTTCTCCCTTTGCGTCATAGCCGAAGTAGACGGGATAGTAGCCGTCACCCCAGCCGGAAGCGAAGATAGGCAGATTGCAGTCCGTGTCCGGCACCGTCCAGTTGAGCCAGTCGCCGTGGCTCAACTGATATTTGGGACAGGCTTTGGCGTTTTCCTCCAGCAAGTCACAGAACAGGTCGTTGTACGGATCAATGTCCGGGTCTTCCTCCAGCCGCTTGGCCCAGTATGTTTTGAAGGCCGCCTGGGTCTGGATGTCCGCAACACAGCCCATCCCGGCGTCTACGCCAAAGCCAAAATAACCGTCCTCATCCAGTTCCTCGTCCAGATCCTCTTTGCCCGTCATCCCCAACTCATAGCGGACAGGCTTTTCCCGGCTGACCTCCACCTTGACGCAGGCGTAGCGGTCGCCGTATTTTTCACTGGGCACCACGCAGATCTTCACGGGATAAGTTCCGGCAGGGATCGTCTGTATAAAGGGCGGTGTATCCTCCAGCTCCACCAGCGGATCGCAGGCAAAGATCGTTCCGCTGGGAAAATGGACGGCGCCGATGTCCAGCACATCCACTTCCCTATTCCCAATCACTTTCTCTGTGAAATGAGCGTCCAGGTCTGTTTTGCAGGCCAGTTTGTCTTTGATGGATTCATATTTGTTCAGCCATTGTGTTGCAGGCATTTCGATTTCTCCTTTCTTTTCCAGCGGTATCCGGACGATGGGCCGGTAAAAGTCATAGTTGCCGTTCAGCGCATTATCCTCCTGCACTTCCGGCTTGCAGTGGGGCGAGCAGGGCAGGAAACCAAGGAACGGTCCCAGCCCGCCGCAGATATTGCACCCGCCGTCGCCGCCGCAGGTGGTGAGCCTGTCAGCCTGTACCACTTCCCGCATATAGGGATCGTAGGCGATGGACAGGCCGAAGAAGTTGGGTTCCTCCATGTCATAGGGCCGGTTCTCATCCTCATCCATGTCCTCAAACCAGTGCAGACGCATGGAGTAGTCTAACCCATCTCCCCATGGAAACAGGGTCCGACATCCGCCGCCACACAGGTAGGCCCACTCGTCCGCCGTGGGCAGGGAGAAACCCTGTTTTTGCAGCCGGTTTTGAAAGTCCGGATAGTCTACCTCGTGATAGAGGCTTGCCTGCCAGCTGTCGCCATCCCGCTCGAAACGGGCACGGCCTACCAGAGTAAGACTGTTCCTGTCAGTCAAAGCGAATTGGCGAAAATCTTCCAACCATTCCGGGCGCAGCCGTGGGTCATCCAGCTTGACCGGCTCCCAGTTGATCTCCTCCAGCTCCCGGCCCACCAGCATGGGGCCGATGGCCGCCCGCCGGACAGGGGCCATGCTCTCTCCAATGAGTTCTGTCGGGTCTCGCTCCATTTCCCATTCCCGGAACAGGTACTCCAATTCCTCGCGGCTTTCCTGATTCAGTCCTGCGGCAAACTGTTCCCAGCCCAGTATGACGGTATCGCCGGGGACAAAGACGAACTCCCGGCCATCTTTTTTGAAGATTCCGGTGGTGCAGTGCTGTCCCCAGCGGCCAAAGTGCTCCATCCGCACAAAATCCAGGCGATACTGTGCTGCCAGCCGCTCCATTATGGGCCGCTTTTCCTCCGGGGAGAGTCGGTCAAACTGAGGGCGAAGCAGGAGGCTTTCGGTATCGGAAATGCTGTTTGCGCCATCCTTCGGCGGCTCTGGTTCTTCGCCCGCAAGAAAGATGGGCAGATTCGGGTACACTTCTTTGTACTCTCGCCAAGGTTCTAGCTTTTTGGGCTTGTTTGCCGTCCGAAGAAAACCCCAGAAGTCGATGGGATAACGAAACACCGGCCCGACCCTATCCCGCCGGGTGACGATGACCACTGTGCCATCGGTGAGTATTCCAATGTGCTGCATTTTCTCCCCGCCGAACATTCCCGGACGGATACGCAGCACTTCACGGGTGTTCATGTTGATGAGCTGGGCAAAGTCATCGGAGAGGATTTCGCCGTTTCCCTGCACCAGCAACCAGTCCCCGGTAAACCAGCGAAGTTTCAGCTCCTCGCCCAGGCCGGGCAGAGGGGCGATGCGACACCGCCCGGTGTCCATGTCCAGTTCCAGCAGGCATTCTTCCATCCGCCACTTGCCACTGACAGAGTGTATCATATAGATACAGTTGGTGCCGGGAACGGGAACGGCCTCGGAGAGATGGTCGTATCCATCCAGAGAGAAGGTGTGTTTTGTTACCTTGCCGTTTTCCCAGCGGTAGATCTGTCCCTTGTACCACTCGTTGGAAAAGTAGACCCGGCCCAGCCCGTCTGTCACGATGCCACAATGGTATTTGGTGCTCCATCCATCTTCCGGCAGGGGCCAGTTTTTCACATCCTGACAGGTGCCCCGGTCGGTGAGTTCAATCCGTGTGGCATTGGTGGGATCGCCCACCCAGAGGGAGTTTCCCACCCACCGGAGAGAATGGGGCGCCCCCTCGTATCCGATGGGAGAAGGCTCAAAAAAATTAAGTGTACTGGGGTTTTTGCCAAGCAACACCTTTCCGATCTGCCCGCTTGCAGAGGCTCCGGAGGCGGCATACACTCCGGCTTGATCCGAATAGGCGAGGTGCCCGAACTGGTACAGGCTCTTGGAGCGGGTCACTTTTGGCGGGCGGCAGCGCAGATCTGCCACACAGCCGTATTTCCATTCCTCCGAATGGCTGCTTTTCCATTCTCCCGCTGCAAAGTCTCCTGCCAGAGAGTTGAAGAAATAATCGTACTCATCTTGGAGTATGTATTCCTCGCAAGGCATCAGCTTCCCAGGGTCCTGCTCCTTGGCATGGTCGCCCCATTTTCGTCCTTGCTGTTTCATCAGGTGACAATATTGCCCCTGCTTTTTGCAGTAGCGTTCCCATCCGCTGCGTTCTTCCGCTGGAATTAGGACAAACAGATACTCGTCCTCCTCGTCCAGGTCATACAGCGCCCAGCCGAAAGTGGACAGCTCCTGTCCCAGCGCAGCCACGCCCATTTCGTGGGGTAATTTCATATACTGAATGCCGAGCGTATCAAAGCGTTCCTCCAGCAGCGCCGGGATCTGCCCGCTCCATTTCCGCCGAAGCTCCGCCAGCGTGTCCTGTACGGCTCCGTCAAATTTCAGAATGTCCAGCGCATCGGATATAATTTGTGCCCAGTCTGACATAATAGAGTCTCCTATTTCGAGCGATTCAAAGTTTTCCATCCAGTGCCTCCACAGGTTTCATGGCAGCGGAATCCAATTTGCACTGCCGCAGTTCCCGCTCAATCAGGGCAAACACATCCGGAAAGCACTCAATCTCATCCTGATATTCATATTTCGCATACAGTTTCCCGCACTCGGAAATCCAAACCTCTGCCGGGTAGTAGTAGCCGATATGACCGATGGGCTGACATTTTTCACCGGCCGCCTGTTCGATCTCTGCCAGTTCACAGCCGGACATATCCCGAAAATAGGCTTCTTCCAAATGGTTTTTGATTCCGTTGACCAAGTAAGGAAACAAAGCGAATTGAAAATCAGCCGCCCAGTTCAGTTTTCTCTGCTCCAGGTACCACTCACAGCACAGGCCGAAATATTTACGGTAAAACCGCTGGGTTGTCTTCATCATCGGGACGCCGTGGTCGGCGTAATACTGCTCCGCAATGGAGATGTCCACTTTTCGCCCTTCCTGCCATCCGGCGTACTCCATCAGCTGCTTGACCTTGCTTTTGAGGTCGCCGGAGATGGGGATGCGTTCTTTAATCATTCGAATCATCTCCTGTCTGCTGCCAATCAAAGATCCTTTGGATATCCGATCTTATCCAAGCCCGCCTTGATTTCCTCCCTCTCGCTGCGCGTAGGGTTCAACGCAGCGGCCAGTTCTTTTGTCACCGGCACCCCGTCAGCAAGCTGGCGCACAGCTTCCAAAGGCAGGTCGGCGTGATAAAACCACTTTCCGTACTCCACATAGGTCTGTGGATTGCCATCAATCGTGGAGAGCAGATCTTTGGATGCGTCCTCGCCGTCTATGGGGTTGCAGTGCCAGGTGGAGCCATCCTCCGTCCAGACGCAGAAGGTGCTCTTCATCTTTTTGACCTCTCGGCTGCCCATGAGTTTTTGCAAAGCAGAGGGCATCCCATCTGTCAGGTCTTCGACACGGGGAAGTTTTTCCTCCCAGTCATAGAGTTCGGAATCCACACCGTTGATTACACAGCCTTCCGGCGCAAACATGACGATCATGCTCCGGTCACTGCCATCAGTGGCAAAAAACGCCTCTTTGCCCTTTCGCCATGCGGGGTTGTAGGTATAGTGGCGGATGAAGCTCCATTCCTCCTCCAGCATGATGATGTCCAGAGCCGCCAGTCCTTTGCAGAAGTTTTTCAGACGCTCCGCATTGGGCAGGCCGGATAAATCTTTTGTGGAAATCATGTGGCTATCCTCCTGTCTTTCGTCACCACAGCCGGGCGATCCGGGTATATATCTTATTAGGCTCTCTGTCCGTAAAACTGGTCAATGAGTCGGTGGGTTCCGTAAGCGGCATCACATTCAAAATGTCCAGCACATAATACCAGATTCCTGTATCCCAGTCCCGGAACCGCCCATTGCAGACAGCTCTCCCATACTCACCGGGAGCCAAATCCAATGCCAGCTCATTGATGGGCTGTTTTTGCCCGGTCTCATCGTAGGTATATCGCTCCGGCATTGCACCGATGTGCCAATCATTGCGGTAACGCACATGGAGTCCGGACTCCTTCTGAATCAGTTCAAAAGGATGAATTCGCATTGAGCCATTCGGCTTCCATTCGATCAGCCTGCGACAGTCCTTATCGATCTGAAATCCATTGGGCCTCTGTAAGATCGATACAAAGTGTGTAGGCAGGCCAAAGGAATAATACGAGAAGAAGTCTTTCGGCAGCCGCATGGCTCTGGGATACTGGTTCCGCTGTGCGGCCGCATTTCCGCCCCGGCAGTCTTTATACCATTGCAGGCGGAGCTGCTGAACCAGAAGTATGGGCAGATGCTCCAACTGATGCTTATTCTGTTTCATCACCATACCTTCTTCCTTGATAGATCCTTCCAATGGTCTTCCATGTTTCAGGCATTTACAACTCTGCTGCAAACTCATAAGAAACCGCAATGATGTTGTAAACATCATCGTATGTAAACAGCCGGTAGTGCCGATAGATGTCTTTATCAAAGTCCTCCCGCACCGGCAGAGACTTCAGCCAAGTGCTATCCTCAATCAAATCGAAAGAACTGCCATCCAGATGCCCCATCCCAGCCAGATTTTCATAGGTGTCCAATTCGCAGGCAAAATAGGCCAGCACCCGCCGGAAGGTGAGTGTGTAGGGAAACCAGTCTTTTTCGTCCCTGTGCTGGGAGATCAGATGGCCATTGATGTCCCCCGTAAAGGTCAGATTGTTCAGAGCATCCTGTTTCACCTGGTCCAGATAGATACAGTCCCGTCCCATCAAAACACCTAAGCAAGTGTTAACAGCAGTCGCTTTTTCCATAGGTAACTCTCTCCTCAGCTCTCGTGGGTGATACAGAAAATCTCCTGGTTCAAGTCAAAGTAGACCACCATCAGCTCGTCGGTGATCTCTGGGTTGAAGGACAGGTCCAGAATGAAAACTTGCTGATTCATCTCGCTATCCACCAGGCTGCCGAACCGCTTGAGCCGCAAAAAGTCCGCCATCTCGGCAAAGGACAGCTTGGCCGGGTCGGTTCCTGGAAAAAGTTCCGCCGCAATATCCGGGCCTACATCGTCCCGGTGGAACTCCATGAAAAATACCACGGCATCGTGGTAGGGGCTGCCCTCGTCCGCCAGCGCCGCTTTGATGGCAGCTTTGGCCTTTTCCGCCAATCTCTCCGCCTCATCCAGCATTTCTCCTACCGCATCCATGGCAGCAGAATCAGCGGTCAGTTCTCCCTCCACATCGAAGAGAAAGGGCAGCCCCGATTCCTCGGGAAAGTTGAATATCTCCTCGCCGGGTGTATATGTAAAATCAATGCGTTTACAGTTCAGCTTCACAGGGATGCCTCCTCATTGGTTTTCCAGATGGGGTAATAGAATTGGCGAATAGACTACTGTATCTCCATCATGATCCATCTTGAGAATGACAGCAAATTCCGCCACATTGCTCTCCTGTCCCTTTGGGAGAGGAAAGATCATTGGGGGGCAACGCAGGGCAGCATGGTTCGTGGTTTTATTCCAGTCCTCCATGGCCGCAGATAAAATGGCGTCAATGTGTGCCAATACCTTCTCAATAGAACCCGCTGATATGTTGTAAAAAGCGGGGTTTTTATGATACTGCTCTGTGATGAAGTTTTTATAGGTTTGGACTGGCATAAAGCAAAATTCCCAATCAAGGGGATACAACCCAAGCCAATACTCATACAGTTTCATAGGCGCCTCCTTACCCCTCAATGTTGGCAGCTTTGAGGCCCTTTTTCAAGGAGCCGTAGACCGTCACCGCATGGTCGGTGAACATCTCGTCGCAGTCAAACCAGACGGTGAAGCTGCCGCCGGAGGTGACGGACAGGCTCGTCATGCTGATCCGCCGGGCAAGTTCTTCCTCTGTGATGGGGTCTGTTCCCGGGTCACGGGGGTTTTCCTCATCCTGGGAGAGCCAGTCGTTGGCCAGCCCGGTCAGGTTCTTTGCCGCAAGCTCCCGCATGGCCTTGTCCCAGGTCTCGCAGTCGGCCAGCAGCTTCTTGGCGGCACTGCGGGCACGGGTCCAGGAGGGCTTGCTCTCCGCATTGACCTCCAGAGACAGGTACACATCCGTTCCGCACCACTGGATCTCACCCTCAAAGGTGTTATAGTCCTTGTCCAGCGTCAGCTCCCCCAGCGTCTCATCCTGGAGCACCACCGGCCTGTGGTACTCGTCCAGAACGGCCTGAAGCTCCGGGCAGTCCTCGTGGGCCTTGACCACCTGGGCGATACACCAGGGCCACGCCACCAGATCCTTTGCCCATTCTTCCTTCATTCGGCGGATCTTCAGGCGGCAGATCTGCTCCTTGCCAAAGCGTCCCCAGCCCTTTTCGCTGTTACGCTCCTCGTCGGTGACCGGCCAATCCAGCCGCTCCTCTTTGGTGCTGACCTTGCCGGTGTCACAGAACACCATGCCCAGCGTCACAACAGTCATTTCCCAAAAGTTGCCCCTGTTGTTATATCCGCCCCCAATGCAGCGATTAATCAGAGCGACCACTTCCTGCTCCTCGGGCTCGTACATCTCATAGAATTCTTCAAACATCGGCGTGACCTCCTTTACAGCAGTTCCAGCACCGCGGCGGCGGGCTTGGCAAACTCTGCCGGGACTTGCTCCAATATATCCCGGTAGGCTTCCACCGACTGCCAGGAGTCATAATAGAAGCTGTAAAATTCGTCTGCGGGGAAAACCTCGTCCTCCTCGTAGCGCATCTCATCCGCTTCCCCGTCGTATTCTTCCGACCACAGATATTCTTCCCGGAGCAGATCGGAGAACTGCGGCAGCGGCTCGGCGTGCTCCATCTCATCCCCATCGCGAAAGCACTGGAGGATGCCGGCAAAGAAGTCCAGCAGTTCCCCGGCCAGGAAATGGGCCACAGGATTCCGGCCGCTCTCTTTGAGTGCTTTGCCCAGAATCCGGCTCAGGAACACCATGCCGAAAGGCGTGGCGTGCCAAAGGGTCCCCTGGTGCTCCATGTTGGTGGTGAGCTCATAGAGAGACTCTTTGACGGACGCCAAATCACGCATCTGCTCCAGCACCGCCAGATGCGCGGGAAAATCCGTCCCCCGGCCATAGGCGGTGGTGAGCCGGTGCCACGGGACATCCGTGACCTTGAGATGGGTGATGTAGGTCCTGTTTTCCTCTGTCATGTTGCCGCCCTCCTTACTCTGTTGTCTGGCTGCGGTACTCCTTCTCCAGCGCGGTGTACCACCGTTTCAGCATGGTTTGCAGACCGGTTTTCCCTTTACGATCTGTAAAAACGAGAAACTTCTGCATCAGTCTGGGGAATAGATATTTGCCCGCCTCTGTCAGATCCTGATTGAGATAGACCATCCGCAGGATACGGCCCTGTCGATCCAGAGGGTTCTTTTTCAGCAGTTCCTTTTCAAAGCAGAAGCGCAGGAATACTGCATTCTCGTCGTAGAAGTCCTCCACCACAGCCGCGCCAATGCTGGTATATGTGATGTCGTACACCAACCGGCTCCAGTCAAATTTCTCGGCATAGAGCAGTTTCAGTGCCTTTGCCCAGTGCTCCTCCGGAATCACCAGCATCCTGTGCTGGGCGGTGCTGGAGTAGCCACGGTAGACGGGTTCCGGCTGTCCCAGCAGTTCACTCACACTGTCGGCGTAGACGAAGCACAGCTCCTCATCGAACAGGCCACCGATGAAGTTGCCATTGCAGTACAGCATATAATTCTTGGACTTGGCTGGAGAATAAGAGAGGCTATATTCCTGCGAGACCAGGCTTTTATGTACCTTGTTCAGAAAGTCTATTGATGTCATGGCTTTACTCCTCAAACTCGCCCTCAATCATCCCGTTCAGATACCGGCCGGGATCTGCGATGAAGTCATCCCATTTGGCCAGAGGGTGGAATTCCTCATGCTCGATATCCAGATACCACAGCTTTTTGTCCCTGGGGCTCCACAGCAGCAGATAGTCGCTGTAATTGTCCATGGCCGCCATCAGGGAGAGCAGCTTCTTCCGCTTCCAGGTCATCTCCTGCACATCCATGAAAGAGTAGAGCTCTGCCCACTTCACCCATTTCTGCTCCGGGAACTCCAGCCGCAGGGGGCCGGTCTTCAAGTATTCCACCAGCCGGGCAGGCAGCTTATAGGGCATGAGCTGCCGGAGCTTTTCCTGCTCGTTGTGCCATTCCTCCGGTTCCAGGGCTTTCAGGTAGTCGGCCAGCTCCTGATTCTTGTTCTGCACCGCCACGGTGTAAGGCCGGTCGCCGTATTTGTCAGCAATGGTGATGTCGGCTCCTTGCTCAATGAGCCAGCGCACCATGGGAAGATTTTTGTGTCGGACAGCTTCGGTGACAGCGGTGGAGGCGTTCGGAAACACCATGTCCGGCTTGTGGTAATTGATGTCTGCCCCTTTTTCCAGAAGCAGCCGGGCAAGTTTGGTATTGCCCTCGGACACAGCGGCCCGGAATGCCTCGCCGCCAAACTTGTCCACTGTGATCCCGGCTTGCTCCAGCACCGGGATATTCTCCGGGCGCTTGCCCCAGCGCACTTCCTGGAAGGCCCGCTCTTTCTGCTTGGGGGTAAGCTGCGCGGTCTGTCCCACAAAGAGTTTCACCACCTCCGGCCCACAACAGCGGGCGGCGGTGAGCAGTAGGGGCTGTTCCTCTGCCAGACTGGAATCAGCCCCATGCTCCAGCAGGAAGTGGATCATAGGCACATCATTCCGAAAAACCGCGATCTCCAATGGCATCAGCTTGATGTATTCGCTGAGCTGGATGGGAACATCTAAATCCAGGCCACCTTGAAGCAGCGCCTCCAGCTTGGGAGTGTCATGGTCACAGATGGCGGCAGCCGTTTCCGGGAGAGTCTCCCAGCGGCCAAGATAGGCAATTTCGTACATAGGGCACCTACTTTCTCTATCCTACAATGGTGGTTTCCTTTACGGCCAGATTGTCATAATCCATAGCAATCAGTTTTTCGGCGGCCTCCGGGGTACACATGAACCAGGTGCTCACGCCCCAGGCGTCCATCCTTGTGACGGTGAAGAAATGGGTTTGGGCAGAAGCAGGTTCTCTTGCGTCAATATAGTAGTCGGAGTAGAGATACACCAGATCGACCTCTCGCTCCGGCAGCCACTTGGCCCGGCGCACACGTGGTTTGCCGTTTTTCAGCGTCTTCTCTCTGGGGTTCTCAAACCACGCCAGTTCCTTGAGCTTCAGACCAGTGAAGGTATCTATGAGCCGCTGGGCAATCTCCCGGTGGGTAAACACCCCGCAGTTCCAGGAGCCCACCAGCCAGGTCTGGATAAAGTCTCCCACCTTGCTGCCGGGGGCGGGCGGCCCGTAGACGCTCTCGTCCGCCCACATGACCTCCAGCTTTTCACATTGATCCGGCCGGGGACAGGATTTCTTATCACCATAGCGGTACATGATATTCACATAGCCGAAGTCCCGGCCGGTCCGGTCATGGCCGACGGCTTCCACTTGATAGGCAGTTATGGACATTTCAGCTCCACCTCCTGTGCCAGTACAAATCCGCACAGCCCAAGGGAAGCGTCGATGACAAATACCCGGATGTGCTCCCGATCCATGCGCTCCCGCAGTTCCTCGATGCTGCAACAGGCGGGAAAGCCGTAAGAGACGGCCCCGCCCAGCAGGTCTTTGTACTGTTCAAAAAAGCCGTCCACGGTGATCTCATCCATGCCGAAGAGGATGTTGTCCCGGATCACATTCTCAAACCAGTGGGCCAGCAGGCCGGTGAAGTGAACGGATACGTTCTCTCCGGCCTCAGTCCGGGTATCCACATGCAGGATATGGGCTTCAAAGTCAGCGCAATAGCACAGGACCCTGTTGTCGTGCAGATGGTCAAAGGATTGAATCACCATACTCATGCCAGCTCTGCGTCCAAAATCTGGACTTGCTTCCCTTCCTCGTTCACATAGTAAAGGGCGATATAATCAATGCCGTCCCGCCTGACCTGCTCCCAAGGCATCCGCTCACCGTTGATCAGTTCCACGGTATCCGCCCCATCCGGTTCGAAGTCCTCTTTTTCGTCCTCATAGTCAACGCTGTAACCCAGCTCCACCACCAGCTTGGAGGCAGGGATCCCATACCGCTTGAGGGGACGGTGCTCCAGCTTGGATGGATCGTGTACATCGCAGAACAGATTGTCGTAGCCATGCCGCCCACCGTCAAAGATGACGAACTCCTCGCCGCTCTCCGGATCACGGGCTGCCACCAGTCCGGGGACCTCATCCCCATCTACGATATAGGATTGGGGCTCTCCCTTCACCGTGAGCAGATCTCCGCAATACCAAACCTCCAGCAGTTCCTTGCCGGTGGAGGAACAGAGTGTCACGGTGGGCAGACGCTTCTCCGTCCACTCTTTCACATGGCCTTCCAGCCAGGTGGGATATTTTTCAGGCATCATAGCCGTTCTCCTCCTATTTCAATTTCAGCACAAATCCCCAGATACTCACCACGATCAGGAGGACACCCAACAAAAAGAAAACCACCCGCCGGTATCCCCTGCCGTGGCGGTGGGCATCCCGCGTACCGGTGGGGTCGCAGAGCCAGTTCCAGTTGCGGATCGCTCCGATCAAAATCACTGCACCGATGATTACCGAGGCAATATACCAATGCTCCTGTAAAAAAGCCGTAATCTGCCCGCTGTTCATTTACATATAACCCTCTTTCCATCATCGGGAGTTTCCCGCCGGATAATCTCCTCCCGCTCTTTCTGATCTATCTCCAAGGCTTTTTCCTCCTCCAGATATTCCTCGCAGTCCCGGACCAGCTTTTGGGCATTCGGGTCCTCCGGGGCCAGGTCCAGCCAGTGTTTTGCGTATTCATAGGCGGTGGCGGCGGAGGGGTATGCCATCAGACAGGAATAGCCCATCCTGGCGTTCCAGTAGGGGTCGTTCTCCCCCTGGGTGCAGACGGACTCCAACAGGTCAATGGCGTGCCGGATGAGAGCCCCGTCCACTGCACCGTCGGTCCCATGCGCTCTATGATCCCCCAGCACCGCCAGATTGCTGTAAGCCCGGCTCAGCTTGACGGTCAGAAAATAACCCCGCTCCTGCTCCGGGATAGCTTCGATGGCCTCAATACATCGGGAGAACTCGTCCGCATCATTCCACTGTTCAAGCAGCTCCGACAGCTTTGCTGTCTCCGCCTGATTCATGACTTCACCGCCTTTCCCGTATCACCCCTGTATATCCGCACCAATGGGGCCTTTTTTCAGTGTTCCATCCACAGTGACCACATGGCCCCAGAACATATCATCGTCCTCATACCAAGCGGTAAAACGCCCGCCGGGGGAGACCGAAAACTCAGTGAGAATGATGCGCCGGGCGAACTCATCCCCGGTGATGGGATCTTTCTCCGGGTCCCGGTCGGTCTGGTCATTGTCCGCCAGCCATTCGTTGGCCTGAGCGGTGAGCTTCTGGGCAGCCATCGCCCGCAGGGACTTATCCCAGACTTCCTGATCTGCCAGCAGTTTCTTCATCACATTGGTGGCGCGGGTCCAGGACGCTTTCTTTTCAATCTCCACATCCAGCGAGATCTGGACTTCTTTTCCCATCCACCGGCAGGTCCCGGTGAACATACTCATTTCACGATCCAGCGTGAGGGTTCCCAGCACCTCGTCCTCCAGAAGAATGGGCTTTGTGTATTCCGCCCAGAGCTCCTCCAGTGCCGGACAGGGTACGCCTTCCTCCAGTATCTCCGTGACATACCACTGAGGTTCGCTGAGGGCATCGCCTTTCCAGCCGCGGGCTTTGATCCGGTAAATCCGGCCCTTGGCAAACCGCTTGGAATAGCCGCCGGATTCCCGCTCCTTGTCCGTCAGCGGCCAGCTCAGGTAGCATCGGCCGGAGATCACCTGTCCGGTCTGGACATCCGCCATGGCAAGGGCATGGGTATGCGCCGTCCAGAAAGTATCCAGAAAGGTTTTGTCCGCGCTGGTACCGCTCTGGATCAGCACCAGCTTTTCCCCATCTTCCTGGGCGTACAGGGCAATAAAGTCCTTGACCGTTCTCTTTTTCATGACGTTCTCCTTACGCAAATACCTGCTGGTATTTCTCTTTCAGTTCCTTTGGCACCGTCTTGATGACCTTGCTGCCGCCGTTTTCAGAGGACGGGCCCCAGATGGCCCAGAGCAGGCTCTGCCAAGCGATGGCCCGGAATTTCGGGTCCTTGTCCTCTTCCGGCAGGAGATACGCGGAAAAGCGGCGCTTGACTGTCAGCAGCGCATCCAGGCTTTCCGCGTTGGCAATCAGGCTGCGGAACTCCTTTGCAGGCTTTAGATTCTGCATGGACAATGCGCCCCGTACCAATACGCCCAGTGTCCATGGTTGGAAACCAAACTTCCGGATCAAGGCATGAAGGAATTTCTCTTGCAGGGAGGAGTGCTCGTCATCGCAGAGATCCAGATACTCCGCCACCAGCGGCGCCCACTGTTCTCCTTCCAGCCCCAGAGCGAACACAGCAAAAGAGCCGGGCATGGCGCAGGCTTCATCCGCGAGGTTTTGGTACCACTCATACTCCCGCATAGCCAGACGAGCGTATCGCTCTATAGCCGGATGCAGATTGGGGTGTTGCACAGCGCAGGCAAAGAGCTGATTGACTCCCTTCTTGGGCAAGCCGGGAATGGGCAGATAGATTTTCTCCTTTCCTCTGCACTCCACCGAGTAACTGCGGGGGAATTCCTCCTGCTCCAGCACCGCGCACAGGTAGTCCAGGATTTCAGCATAGCACTCCTCCGTGGAGTCCCTGGCGGTGATGCGGATGGTGGCAAAGGCGTCATTGGCCGATGCGGTGAAATGCACCGTCTTACGTTGTTGGATGTCCTTTGGCAATTTGCCGCTGCCGTTGGTTTTCAGTTTCTTTACCATGTCGGGACGGATTTGGGAAACCAAGCCGAAAATGTGTTCGGTGGTGAGGGATTCAAAACTCTGCCCATACACGGTATGGCAGACAGCCACATAGCAGGCAAAGCGCAGCAATCCTTCGTCCACATCCTCCGGACGCAATTCCGGCCGCACTGCGCAGGGCGGAAAGACGGTAAAGCCATCTTCCCGCTCTCCCACAAGGAAGCAGCGTTCCTGCACCTGCTTTTCTATGTACTTCTCCAACTCATAGCGGATCTCTTCCCAGCCCACCAGCCGCCGCATGGCGTCGCAGATGGAAACCGCATCCTCGCAGGGAAATTCCTTCAGCGGCAGCCGGGAAAGATGCCGCTCCAGCAGCTGATTGGGGAGAAAGGGCGTTCCGTTATGATTTCGCACCACGGTCGGGTAGGCGGCGTGATTTTCACGGGCGGCGCCGCTCAGCACATCCTGAATGCAGAGATCCGCTTCCACCAGCACCTCAGGGTCAGTATCCGGCTTATGGATCAGATAATAACGGCCATGTACGCCGTCACGCTTTGGCAAACTCATATAGGTTCTCCCCTCAGGTCTGCTGGTGCTGCATGGATACGATCTGGCAGTCCGGGCAGAACTCCACATAAAGCGCGCCCTCTGCACAGTCAAACACCGTATCCCACTGGATCTGGGCCAGGTACTTCATGGGCTTCCCACAGTGGGGGCAGGTCGTATATTCCGCGTCCTGCACCCAGTTGGCAAAGCCGCCGATGGTGTTCACATCCTCACAGGCCGCGCCGTAAAACAGGGGCACAGGCGCTTTGCCCAGTACAAAGGGATTTTCGGTGAGGGCCTTGTAGTCCTCGGGACTGACATAGCAGTCCATCTTCTCCGCCCCGTCAAAGAGTTCGGAGGGAAAGACCTCCACGCCGCCATCCAGAGAAAAGCGGTTGAAGGCGGGGCCTTTCAGGAATCCCACGCAGCTGGGGCAGCAGGTGGCGGTCAGGATACCATCCAGCCCCAGGAACCGGAGCCGCTCATCCCTGCCATCCAATACCAGCATGTCCACCATACGCCCGCCGCAGTGGGGACAGGTGTCCTCCCGCGCCCGGCCAATGCGGACGGGAGATTTCTCGCCAGCGGTTCCCTTGACCATAGGATAGCAGGTGTCGAAGTTGAGCTGGATTTTCTGGCCCTCCTTGTTGAAGGTCCAGCCTCCGATCTGCGCATAGCTGGATGGGTCCACATAGAGGCCCTTGCGCCAGGGCCGGGGATTTCGCTCCAGCTCCAGCAGCGTCTCCATTGCCTTGTCATCTCCCTGCATAGCAAGGCAACTCATCAGGTTGGAGGCCTCGCTGGAATATTCCGCGGACAACAGCGCATGAATCAGGCCATCCCGCACATCGGCGGGAGCGTGATAATAGATCTCACAGGGCCAGAACACCTCTGCGGCCAGTGCCGCCCGCTGGATCTCCGGGGCGATGGCATCCCGGTCCCCCAGCAGCTGCCAGAAGTCGGTGAACTCCGGGTCCTCCATCTCCGCCAGCCTCTGGATGTTCTGAATGAGATTTTTCTGCTTTTCGCCAATTTGTTCCGGCGTCCAGGCAAGAGCAGCTTGCCGATCCTGCTCGCACTTACATTTCCAGCACAATCCCTCATAGCCCAAAGAGGTCCCACAGCCGGGGCAGGCGTATTTCAGGCTCATATTCGTTGACTCCTTTCCAAAGACAGAAAGACGCCCCGCGACACCCTGTCACTTGGACAGGCTGACGCAGGGCGTGAAAAGGCCGCAAGAAAGAAGCCACATCTACCCCCAGATGTGGTTTCCTCCACAGGCAAAATCCATTTTTTATATAGAATCAAAGTTATCTTTAACTGATTCGTGTGCATCTCCAAAAACTTCCGCCTACATCACGCATGATTCCACGCGTACAGTGTAAGTTGCTTGTGATACTTTTATATGGTTAGTTGCTTCTCTTCAAACCACAAGGTCGGATGGTTCTTTTCCATCATACCTAATTACATGGAAATTATCAACTAAAACTTGCATCGATAAAATCCCAGAAACCGCTCTCTGTTAGGAAAACACATAGATGATGGCTCAGGCTCTGCAAAGGCTATGTCCAGCCCTGCAAACTAAGCTTTCAGGCTGTGGCGGTGTTTCCCTCCATTTTCAAAAGCATAGGAATTAGGATTCAAAATGGATAGAGGAACTGTTTGTGGCACTCTTTCTTTATAGGGCAGCAGAAGACTTCCATGCGGAGCAGCAGGGTGTTTCCGCATAGGAAAAATGCCGAATTTAAATCCTTGAGCAGGTAAATTGAGAACACCACAATCGAATTAGAGCAATTCGATTGCGGTGCTCTTTTTTGTTAATTACAGGTTAAAAAAGAATTTTTTCTTGCGTTCTTGTCAGCAGGGCCATTGTTGATGATATAATAAAAAGCAATATACACCACACCTGTTAAAATTAAGAATTTCCGATATCTGCTTTGCTATATAGCAATAAGGATCAGTTAATAACAGATGTATGGAGAAATTCAAAGGAGCAAAGTATGCGCAACCTTTTTGTCATTGGAAACAGATTTGATCTTGCGCACAATATAAAACGGGATTCAACCATTTTAGAGACTACTTAAGTGCAAACTACTCGATACTTCACAATATGCGCCATATGTACCAGAAGCAATAACAGAGCCATTACGGAAAAGAACTGCAAGACACTACAGAGATCGTTGGCTTAATCGCATATCTTTTAGACGAGGCTGCCGCAGACACAGGAAAATGTTTTGATAATGTTGAACCTCAATACGATAAAGAAGGAGACCGTATCTATTCTTGGGAATACGAAATGCAGAATCTATATGCGGGAATATGGCATGAACAATTCCATATATTACTGAACTTTCCATGGTAAAATTCAAACTTCCCTTTTGGTAGACAGCTTGATATTTTATTCAAAGAGGTGCATTTGCGATGGATATTTCTGTCCTTTATATTATTCCGAATGACCGGATTATTGAAACTGTCCAACGGGTTATGCAGCGTTGTGATGTTAACTATCCGGTATATTATGGAACCATGTCCGGAGCTTTGGAAATTGCGAAGCGGATGATCGCTCAGGGGAGCCGGGTGATTGTCAGCACCGGACTGACGGCTCTGTATTTGCGCAAGCATCTTTCTGTGCCTGTTCTGGAACTGCTTTTTACAAATACGGAGTTTGCCAGAGCCATTCAGGAGGGACTTGCTTTTTCCGATAAGATTCTCATAGTTGCCAGTACCTATGTTAATTATTTTGTCCAGCGCAGTCTGGAGTTGTTTCAAAATCCAACCCATTCTATTCAGGCGGCTGTGCTGTCTCTCGACCGCCCCTTTGAAGAGCAGGTTCAAGAATATCTTGACCAAGGCGATTTTGACGTGGTCATTTCGTCCACGCCTGGCGTGAAGCAGGCGCGAATCAACGGGAAAATCGGGATTTTGTTTGACGTTGATGAAAAAATGGTTGAGTTTTCCATACAGACTGCGCGTTCTTTGCTGGATTTTGTAGTACACCGCGCGGAAAACGATCAGCTAATACACGCTGTTATGAATTATACGCAAGAAGGGCTTATTATTACGGACCGCGACGGGATCATTTCACAGCTCAACGCCTCTGCAGAGCGCATTATTGGCACTGTAAATGAGGAAGCCTGCGGGCAGAATGCCGACCAGCTGCTGGCGAATCGTCATATTGTAGATTCTCTTACCAATGAAAGTGGTCTGGCTGATCCGGAGGCCCATCCGGTCGTTTTGCAGCGCAACACGATCCAACTGGATGGAAAATCTGTTGGCATATTACTCTCCATTCACGACATGGCGGATATTCGGATGCTGGAACGCTCTGCCAAACGCATTCATGAGTTGAACGGCCATGTTGCCACATGGCGCCTTTCCAATATTATTGGCAAATCGGAGGCTATTTCTCAGGCCCGGCAAATGGCGCGCCGCTTTTCTCAGTACAACAGCACGGTTTTGATCCTGGGAGAGACGGGCACCGGGAAAGAGTTGTTTGCCCAGGGGATCCACAATGCGAGTCCTCGCCGCAACGAACCTTTTCTGGCGATTAACTGTGCTGCCTTACCGGAACAGTTGCTGGAAAGTGAGCTGTTCGGCTATGTAAAAGGTGCATTTACAGGCGCCCGCAGCAACGGGAAAACCGGTTTATTTGAAGCAGCAAATGGAGGTACTATTTTCTTGGATGAAATCAGTGAGATCCCACCCAACATGCAGGCGCGTCTGCTTCGGGTGATCCAAGAACGTCAGGTAGTCCGGATCGGTGATGACAAAGTGATACCCGTTGATATTCGGATCCTTGCTGCCAGCAATCGGGATCTGAGGACTCTTGTGCAGCAGGGGGCATTCCGGGCAGACCTCTATTACCGGCTGAGCGTACTGGAATTAAAGGTTCCGCCTTTGTCCTGGCGCAGAGAGGATATTCCGCTACTGGCACAGTCCCTTTTACAGAACAAGAACAAGGCCCTGAATACACACGTTACGGGATTTGCTCCTGAGGCGCTGGAAGTTCTCCAAAGCCTAGAATGGCCGGGGAATATTCGTCAGCTGTCCAACTTTATTGAACGCCTGATGATTTTGTCTGATCCGCCGCTTATTACGGGGGAGAACGCCCGCGCCCTTGCGCAGAATGAGGCCACAAAAGAGCTGCCTGTTTCTAGGGAGGGCCATTTCCCTACCCTGGAGGAAGCGGAATCCAATCTGATTCGAAAGGCATTGGATCAGACGGGAGGCAGCCGTACAGCTGCTGCGCAGCTGCTGGGTATTCACCCCTCAACTTTGTGGCGGAAACTACGGGATTTTGATACAGAAATTCCTCTTTGATGATTGCATAATGCACAGTCCCCATTGCATGATGCAACTGTTCAAGCCGATTTTTGCCTTTTTTCGGTAGAAATCGGCTGGATTTTCTTATATGGATATGGCATGTAAATTGCTTTATACTTGTTTAAAGCGATTGTGAATTGCTTTGAAGAAAAGGGGGAATTTTCATGGTATCCGTTGGTTGCAGAATCCACACGCATCCCGCACGTACAGATCCCGGTCTGGTGGAACGGTTTCGCAATATCCCGGTTGCGAATCTTGACGACTGCATGGGACGTACAGCAGCGCTCTCCTCCGCCATCAGGCCCTATGGCCCGCGCCGGCTGTTAGGGCAGGCATTTACTGTAAGAGTCCCGGCGGGGGACAATCTGATGTTCCATAAGGCCATGGATATGGCTCAGCCAGGAGACGTTTTTGTGATTGATGCTTTCGGCTGCGAAGAACGCTCTATATTGGGGGAGCTGATGGTAAGTTACTGTAAAATACGGGGTGCTTCCGGCATTGTGGTGGACGGCTGTATCCGGGACGCAGACGCCATTCGGGCGATGAATTTCCCCATATATGCAAGGGGAGTTACGCCCAATGGCCCCTACAAGAACGGGCCAGGTGAAATCGGTGGAGCAGTTGTTGTAGGTGGACAGGTTATTCGTCCTGGTGATATTCTTGCAGGAGACGGCGACGGAATTGTTGTAATACGTCCGGAGGATGCGGAGGAGATTTTGGAGCAGGTCGAAAAGCTCATGGCCAACGAGTCCCGCACTCTCAGTGAGATGAAGCAGCATAGTACATATATCCGCCCCTGGGTGGACGAGAAGCTGGCAGAATTGAAATGTGAATATTTATGAGGTATCCAAATGAAAATTTTTGTCAACGAACCCATACATCCGGCAGCAATGGAACTGCTGCGGTCACGGGCTGAAGTTGTCTCCGAATGGGAGGATGTCCCGGCTGTCAGCGCGGCATTGGTGCGGACAACAAAAATTGGACCTGATTTTTTAAATCGAGCGAAGCAGCTGCGCGTGATCGGAAAGCACGGGATCGGGTACGACAATATTGACATTGCATCTGCGAAGGAGAGAGGGATTGCTGTTGTCTATACTCCTTTGGCGAATGTCAACTCGGTGGCTGAACTGGCGGTATCTCTTTTCCTTGCGTTGGCCCGAAAGCTGGTTTCCGCTCAAAAATTGATACGTTCCGGAGAGTGCACCAGGATCGCGCCCCCTGAGCTGACGGGCACTGAGTTGAGCGGAAAGACAGTGGCCCTGATCGGCCTTGGACACATTGCACAGCAGGTTGCACAGATTCTAGGAGTCGGTTTTCACTGCCACCTTGTGGGATATGACCCATATGTTTCCCGGGAAAAAATGGCTACGCTCGACATTGAGAAAGCAGATTGTTTGAAAGAAGCGCTGAGGGCGGGAGATTTGATCAACATCAGCGTGCCCCTCAATGACAGCACCCGTGGTATGATCGGCTCCGCGGAACTGGGCGTCTGTCGCCCCACTGCAATTCTGGTCAATACGGCACGTGGCGGGATTGTAGATGAGGTGGCGCTCTATGAAGCGCTGTCCCGTAATGAGCTGGCTGCGGCAGCAAGTGATGTTTTTGCCGTCGAGCCTCCCGGTGTGGATATGCCGCTGATGTCTTTACCCAATTTTCTGCCCACTCCGCATATAGGAGCCAATACGGAGGAGGCGCTTTATCGTATGGGGATTACGGTAGTGGAAGATCTTTTCGCCGTTCTGAACGGTGTTTCTCCACGATTTCCTGTTCCGTAAACGGATGAGATAAAAGAAAGGAGATTCACTATGCAACCCAAAAATTCCATTCGTCGAAAGCCTGCTTTTCCGGACGGCATGTTGATCGTCCTTGGAGTCATCATACTGTGTGTCATCGTGACTTGGTTTATTCCTTCGGGTCAATACGACCGTATTTTAGATGCCAGCGGACGGCAGATCGTTGATCCAAACTCTTTCCATTATATTGAAAGCGAAAAAATCAGTCTCCTGCGTATTCCACACTTTATTGTAGAGGGTACGATTGCACAAGCGGAAATGATTTTCTTCCTGCTGACGATCGGTGGCTGCTATGAAATCGTAATGCACACCGGAGTGCTTCAGGCGATCATAGCCAGAATGGCCAAATGGAAAGTGCGGGACATGGCGTTTATACTGGTCTTTACGCTGGTGTTTGCCGTGATCGCAGCTCCTGCTGGCGGTGTAGTGTCTTTCATCGGATTTGCGCCCATTTTTGTCATGATCGCCCGGGCCATGGGCTATGATGCGCTTGTGGGCGTCTCTCTGGTGCTGCTAGGAGGTGCTGTGGGTGCTGCTGCTGGACCGATCACTCCCTTTACCACAGGCGTTGCCCAGGGAATTGCAGAACTGCCGCTGTATTCCGGCCTGTCTTACCGGATAATCTGCATGCTTGTTTTGTGGATTGTTACAGCCCTCTTTATTGCTCGGTATGCTAAAAAAGTTCGGTTGGATCCCTCAAAGAGCTATGTTTACGATCTTGAGCAGGTGCAGAAGAATCAAGAAGTAGAAAAGCACTATGACACCGATCTTTCGGCTCAACAGATCGCTATTCTGGTGATTTTTATTTTAGGCTTGTGCCTGATCATCTATGGCAGCCTTCGCCTGAACTGGGGCAATCGAGTTCATATGCAGATCTATCTGTGCATGAGCGTGATTCTTGCGATTGTTGGTAAGTTCAATCCCAATGAGACAGTCCGGGTCTTTGTGCGAGGAGCCAAGGGGATGCTGGCCGCAGCTCTGGTACTGGGGCTTTCCCGCAGTATTAGCATGATTCTGGATGAGGCGCTGGTTCTGGACACCGTTATTTACGGCTGCGCTGCGATTTTGAACGGGCTTCCCACGTTGCTGCGGGGGCCGGCTATGCTGATTGCCAATACGGTTGTCAATGTTTTCATTATTTCTGGAAGCGGGCAGGCTGCCGCAGTTATGCCGGTGTTCATCCCTGTTGCGGATTTGGTGGGGCTGACTCGTCAAACCGCTGTGCTGGCCTTCAATTTCGGCGATGGCTTTTCCAACTGGATCCTTCCGCATTCTGCTCCGCTGATGGGATTTATTGGTGCTACCAGCATCTCCTACGGAAAATGGTTTAAATACTTCTGGAAGCTATTCCTGCTTTGGAATGCCTTGGCCATGGCGCTTCTTTTTATTGCACAGTTAATGAACTATGGGCCTTTCTAAATGAAAAGGAGATCACGATCTATGATGACAAAAGAAGAAATTCTGAATGCTGCAAAAAAATGGGAAGATTTTTGCATCGCTCTGCGCAGGGATTTCCATGAATCCCCTGAATTGTCCGGGCAGGAAACTCAAACAATTGCTCGTATTTGTACTGAGTTACGTGCTGTGGGACTCTCTCCCATCGAAGTGCAAGATGGTGGTGTTTTAGCGGTAATCGAGGGAGATGCTCCTGGCAAAACCGTGCTTTTGCGGGCGGACGTGGATGCACTTCCTGTTCAGGAGGATCCGTGCAATCTTTTGCGCAAGAAAGAATGTGTCAGCAAGATCCCCGGCGTGTCCCATGTGTGCGGCCATGACTGCCATGCAGCCATGCTGGTCACTGTGGGGAAGATTCTTGCAGCCCGTCGGGATTTTCCTGGGCGAATTGTGCTCATGTTTGAACGCGGTGAAGAAGGGGGCGGCAATCTCCGGTATCTCATTGATTATCTGCAAAAGAACCATTGGGACATTGATGGAGTTTGGGGCATGCACCTAAACAGTGATATTCCCGCAGGAAAATTTGCGATTCGAAGTGGACCGTTGATGGCTGGGGGACTGATGTTTGACATCACATTGGTGGGTAAGGACGGACATGGTTCAAGGCCGGATTGGGCCAATAATCCTGTGGATTGCTTTCAGACGATTCAAACAGCATTGGATAAAATTCGTATGCGCGCGGTAGATCCAAATGATGCAATTACCTTTTCGATTTGCAGGGTGTCAACGGAGTCCCAGCGGCCCAATATTATTGGACGAACTTTAAATTTTGCCGGTACAGTTCGTTACTTTGATTTGGAAAGAGCATACCGTCCTTTCAGCAAGGCAATGCGGCGAATTATTGATAATATTGCCGATGCTTTTGAATGCGAAGCAGTATATAATCAGTTTGAGTGTATTGCAGTCCCTCTTATCAATCAATCTGATTGTTATGAAATTGCAAAGCAGACATTGACGGAGATTTTTGGAGAAGATCGTGTAGTGCAGGGGCCATTGAAGTTTGGATCAGAGACACTTTCCTATGTAATGAGCTTTTGGCCGGGTATGTATTTGAATTTGGGTATTAAAGATCCCACATTGGGTACTGGATCCGGTCATCATACGGCCAAATTCGATGTAGATGAATCGCAGTTCAAAACCGGTGTCGCGGCACACATCGGATATGCCCTGGCCTTCTTGGAAAGCTCAAAGAAAATACAGGATTTCAAGCCTTATGATGGAGATATTTGGGATCTGTTAGGCGAATAGGTAAATGGATTTTAAGGAGTCACCAGAAAAACATTGATATCTATTCTGGCACCTATGATGAACTGTTTTACAGTAGCGGTTATATTTTTAACCTTGCCCTGTGCACAGATGGGCAGGTCGAAATGACCTCTCGGAAGAATTGGGTACTCCATTAACAAGGGGAAGCCCTTGAAAACAATGTTTTATGGAGACATTTTCTGCGAAGATTTTCTTGTTTATGGGGATACCCGACTGTTCAAGCAGGTCTTCATATTACCATCCGGTTAAAAAAACACAGTACACCGGATGATGGAGGATATCTTCCCATCCGGTGTGCTGTCTTTTGGAATCCACTTTAACTGATCCCATGCAGTAGAATTTTGGCTTCATATGCAGATTATGGCGTGGAGATGCTGAAATAATCCGGAATATGCTTGGTAAACACACTGCCAGAGCCAAATTCATAAAGGATTGGAGGCGTCTCCCTTGTTTCATTTTAAATAATTGTTAGTCAGCTTCTCTATCCCTAAAAACAGAAGGTGGCTACATTATACTCAAGCAGGATCAGCCTCCCCTCATCGTCAAAGGGACCGATGCCCATGCCGTAGCGCATGGGGCTTGGCTCCCTCCGTGCCAGTGTCAAGTGCGCCCGCGTCCCCCGGGCGTTTGGCCGGGTTCCAGAACCAGAGACGCCCTGGAGCGGAAAGCGGACACCGGATCTTGATTTCCTGACAGCAGAAAATGTCTGCTTTGGACTTGGCGGGGATGCGCAAAAGCTTTTGCGCTTGCAGGCGCAAAGCCGTTGACATTCCAGACCACTGTCTTCATGACTGCAGCCCCTCCCTGCCCACCGAAGTGGGCTTTGGCATGCCCCAAGCCGGCAGTATAAAATCTCTTCCAGAAAAATACAATGCCTGCCCTTGCCGAATTTGTCAAGAGCAGGCATTGTTGTTTCCTCCTTGCAGCGGTTTTTCAGGGGCGTTGCAATTATAACCAAACCAGAGCCGAATGGGGGGAAGCCTTCCGAAATTTCTCCGGATAGGACATTCCGCAGTCTGTGGGGGCTATTTTTGCCGCAAATAATTACCGGCAACTTGGCCAGAAAGAGTCACCAGAGTAATTCGTTTCTATATTCGGCTTATGCTGGTAAGAAACTGTATAACACTGTTGGGTGAAGAGCAGATGATGTTGTTGATCTTGATGCCATCAGCTGCGTGGCCTCAAAATTCCAGGAGGCAGCCCGCATATCCATACCGATCTTTGTGCGGTTGACGAGCCGGGGCAGTACCACCAGCACCGCCTCCAGGAACGGCGTGATCACCTTCGCCATCCTGGTAGACGGCTTGACAACGGTGATCTGGCTGGACGGGCCGGGCAGGCATCTCTCGGCTCATTCCCCACGAAGCAGTGACCTGCCGCCCAAAATCATCCTAAGATTTGTACAAGATATTCCATTGACTTGCCTGTGTCTCTATGATACGTTTGACTCAAATTTGCAGCTTACGACAGGAGGCTTCTATGCGCTCAGAAATCGGAGTCGGCATCATCGGATGCGGCAGCGTTGCCAGATGGAAATATGTTAAAAACCTGGCAGAGATGTCAGGCGTCTCTCTTCGGGCCTTCTATGGTGGCCGGGCTGAGGAGTTCCAGCAGCAATACGGTGCTCCGGGCTCCGCAGTCTGTCGAGATCTGGCGGAATTTTTGGCCCGTGAAGACGTTGATGCCGTCTGTATCTGTACGCCGAACAACAGCCATGCAGAAATTGCCCTGGCAGCCCTGCGCGCAAGAAAGCATGTGCTGTGCGAAAAGCCCATGGCCATCTCCGCTGAGGATGCCGTTCGGATGGTCGAGACAGCGGAACAGATGGGCGTCCTGTTGACAGTGGGGCACCAGTCCCGGTTCTCTCCCGCCGCTCAGGCCCTTTACCGCCAACTGCGGGAAGGCGCCTTCGGCTCCCTCTACTTTGCCCGGGCCAGCATGGTCCGGCGGATGGGAATCCCCACTTGGGGGCACTTTTTCGACCCAGCAGTCCAGGGTGGCGGATGTCTGATCGATCTGGGCACTCACGCTCTGGATCTGGCTCTGTGGTTGCTGAACGATTTTTCCCCGGCCTATTGCTGCGCCGGCATCTTTCGAGGCCCGGGAGACTCCCCTACTCCCGCCAACCGTTGGGGCACTTGGGACCCCGCCATGCTCCGGACGGAGACCGGTGCCTTTGGACAGGTTGTGCTGCAAAGCGGCACGGTGCTGAGTCTGGATATCAGTTGGGCCCTTCACGTGCCGGAAGACCGGGAAGAGACCGTTACGCTCTGCGGCACAGCCGCCGGGGCGGAGCTCTTTCCCGGCGGCTATACAATCAGCGGCACACAGGGCGCCCGCTTGGTCACTACCCGCTATCAGATGCCGGAGGAGGAGCAGAGCGCAAATCGGGCGCAACTGGAGGATTTTTTATCTTCCATCCGGGAGCATCGGCTGCCTCTGGTAACAGCAGCGCAGTCTTTAGTCGTAATGCAGATCCTATCAGGACTTTACCGCTCCGCGCGGGAACTTCGTCCTGTGGAATTTTAAGGAGGATGCAACTATGCACGAAGAAAAAGTAGCTCTCACCAAGAACCAGATCGCGGCGCTCCGGAGAGCGGCAGAGACTCGTTCCATTCAGGACATCTTTGTAGTGGCCTGTGGCGGCTCTTTGGCCACTCTGTACCCCATTCTGTACATTCTGGATCGTGAGACGAATGCCGTCCATGTATCCTCTGTCAATGCAGCGGAATTCTTCCATAACCCGCCACACCGGTTGGGAGATCACAGCCTGGTTATCTTGAATTCTCAAAGCGGCACAACACCGGAGACCGTTTCCGCCGCCCGTTTAGCGCACGAACGCGGGGCGCTTACTGCGGCGTTTACCACAGTACCAGGCTCCGCTATCGAGACTGTGGTGGATTTTCCCATTTACTATTATGACGATCCGATAAATCCCTATCCTCTGCTGCTCTCCATTTTTCCGGAGGTTTACCAGCTGGCCTTTGCTCTTGTGGATCTGTTGAACGGCAGTAATTGTCTCCCCGGCATGGAAACCGCTATGGAACATCTGGAGGCCGTATGTCAGCGTGCGGTTTCAGACTTCGCTCCTCAGGCCCGGGAGTTTGCCCGGAAACACCGCACGGAACAGCTCATTTACACGGTCTCTGCTGGTCTTGACCGATGCATCGCCTATATTCTCACCAACTGCTCTTTTATGGAGTCTGTATGGCGTCATTCCTCTCCTCTTCACGCCGGAGAACTCTTCCATGGCGCCTGCGAAGCTATTGGAAAAGACACCCCTGTTGTGGCTTTTCTAGGGCTCGGCCGTTGCCGCCCGGTAGAAGAGCGGGCTGTGAAGTTTCTGCAGCGGGTCACCGATAAGTTAACCGTCTTAGACGCCGCCGCCTTGGATCTCACTGAAATCCCAGAGGAATTACAAGAGTATATTGCGCCTCTAGTGCTTCACTCCCTAGCCTCAGATTTCTGTTTACAGTTGTCCCATCTCACCGGTCATCCCATGAGTTCCCGGCGCTATATGGGCGTAGTAAAATTTTAAACGAGGTGTCATAATGAAACTGCTGGGACTGGGTGACAACGTATTTGACGCCTATTTGTTTCGAGACGAACTCTATCCCGGTGGGAACGCCGCCAATGTGTCCGTACTGGCCCGCCGGATCGGTGCTGAATATACAGGCTACCTGGGAGTGCTGGCAGATGATCCACCAGGTCGTCATTTCCTGGCCGCCCTCAGGGAGGAATCCGTGGAAGTCAGCCGTGTCCGTATTGGTGTGGGCAAATCCGCATGTAACTATATTGTGTTGGATGACCATGGAGACCGCACGTTCTCAGGAAATAATGGCAAAGAGACCGTGCAAAATCTTTTCTCTCTACACCTGACGCCGCAAGATCTGGCATATGCCGCCGCTTTCGATGTGATCCACACCAGTATCCACAGCGGTATTTCCAACGCGGTGCTGGGCGGTCTATCCCGCCGGGCAGATCTGTCCATGGATTTCTCCAATGACGGCTTTACTCACACAAACGTGGCGGAACTTGCGCCGATCCTTCGTTTTGCCTTCTTCTCTGCCGGAGAAAGGTCTTTGGAAGAAGTCCACACTTTTGCAAAATATGCCGCCGACTGTGGGATCCCCCAAGTAATCTTTACTATGGGGACTCGCGGCGCTTGTGGAATCTCCCAGGGCCAGTTTTGGCAAGCGGATGCCTGTGTTATTCAGCCTGTGGATGCTTTAGGTGCCGGAGATGCCTTTATTGCCGCCTTTTTATATACTTTCTGGGAAAATGGCGGTAGTGCTCTTTTGGCGGCAGAACAGGCGGCGCATTTCGCCGCAGACTGCTGTCTCCACTATGGCGCCTTCGGTCATCCGCTTTCTCTGGCGGAAAGCGACTTGCTTTCCACAGGCCCCCAAAATTAGACTGAGAAAACAGGCTCCGGTGGTTTTCCACCGGAGCCTGTTTACTGTACTCTTTACGGATTTTTCATTTCCACCAACTCCCTTGGCAACAGGCCTGCAGCATCCTGGTCCAAAAGCCAGATACAATTGGGGTGCTTCTGGAGGATGGAGGCCGGCAGTTCGTTGGTAACCGGACCGGTAATGGCTTTGAAAACGATCTCCGCCTTTTGAACACCGCTGGCCAGCAAAATCACAAGCTCTGACTCCATGATCTGAGCGATGCCCTGTGTGATCCCCTCAGCAAGCGGTAACTCACGGCCACCGAAGTACTTCTTCTGTACAGCCTTCGTCACCGCGCTCAGCGGCGTTCTGTGCGAACGCAGAGAAAAGTCCACCCCGTTTTCATTAAAGCCCAAATGGCCGTTCATCCCAATGCCCAGCACCTCCACGGCAATGGGGCCATAACGGCGGATGAAGGCATCCTGCTCTTTCAGCTGGCAATCGATGGCAGCAATCCTGCTTCCGTCAAACAGAAACTTATCGGCAAACGGGCGGTGCATGGGAGTCAGCAGTTGGGTGTTCACAAAGTGGGAGCAGCTCCCCTCATCCTGAGGCCCGATACCTACCCAGTCATCCAGTTGTACAAACTTCACCCCTGTTGGATCAATCATTCCGCTGTTGACGCGGCTCACGAACTCCCTCAGCATCCCAACCGGTGTATCTCCGCCCGGAAAGCTAACCAGGCACTGCGGGTCTTTCTCTATGGCCTTCTGCACCAGGTCAGTCGCACACCGGCTCATTGCCTCATAATCCTTTTCAACAACTACTCTCATGATTTTTCCTCCTCTGCAACTGTCACAGCAATCATAGCACAAATCGTCCGGCACTGTTAGGACAATTCCATCCTGATGTCTGGATTTTTTTGTTCTCTTTTTCTGGGGACAAAAAAATCCTAGAAATCTCACGAGAATCTTCATTGTACTCGTCCTGTGATTTGGATAGAATAAAGATGCTATCGCTATACAAGTCATAGTACACAAACAGAAGGGAGCATTTTTATGGTCAAAGTTGGAATTATCGGGGTGGGCACGGTGTCTCAGATGATGCACCTTCCCATTCTCAGCGGCCTTCACGATCTTTACCAGATTACGGCGGTATCCGATGTGTCTCCCACGCAACTAAAGCATATTGCGGAGACTTATCGTGCGAAAGCCTATGCAGACCCCTATATGTTGGTGAAAGCCCCCGATGTAGATGCCGTCTTCATCTGCTCACCTGACCAGTATCACGCAGACTACGCCCTTGCTGCCATTGAGGCCGGAAAGCATGTGTTTGTGGAAAAGCCTGTGACGCTCTGTATTGAAGATCTGGAAAAGCTAATCGCCGCTGAAAAAGCTCATCCTGAGCTTGTGTGCATGGTCGGCTACATGCGCCGTTACAGCCAAGGCTTCCTGAAATGCAAGGAACTCTTGGCCAGCGATGATCGCAAGATTGAATACATGCGCTTCCGGGATATTATTCTGGAAGGCGACTTCTTTATGGATCAGACCCGTCCTCCCTATCTATGCAGCGACATCTCCGACGAGGTCAAGGCGGAAAGTTCCTCCCGCCGCCGGGATCAGATCACTCGCGCGCTTGGCAACGACTGCACGGATCAGCAGCGCACCACTTATGTGATGCTCACAGGCCTCGGTTGCCACACCCTGGCCGCTGTGCGAGAACTGGTAGGGCTGCCTGTGGAGGTGGAATCTGTCTCCGTCCAGGGAGAACATGTCATTATTGTTTTCCGATACAATGATTTCTTGGCCGTCTATGAGATTCTCAACGATCAGGATGTGGTGCAATTCGACGCCGCCATCGAGATCTATCAGCATGATCGTCGAATGAAAATCAAGTATGAGACGCCCTATCTGCGTTATCAGCCTCATACATTTGAAGTGATTGAGTCCACAAAGAAGGATACCAAGACCACCCTTTATGGTCCTGATTATCGCGACCCCTTCCAGGATGAGGTCCAGTATTTCCATGACTGCATTGCCAACGGAACCACACCTAAGTCCGATTTTGCAGATGCTATGGCTGATTTGGTACTGTTCCGGGAGATCTGCGGCAAGATCAAAAAATGATGAAGAGTACGCTGCTTCAAGAATATATTGCCCAGCAGCCCGCCCTGTGGCGGGCTCTGCTGGATTCCCGCGAGGAAATCACCGCAGAATTTTCCCGGCGTTTCGGGGGATTTCAGCCGGATCGGGTGATTCTGGTCGGTTCCGGTTCCTCTCACTATGCCGCCCTGATGGCCCGCCCGGTTCTAGAGCATGCCTGGGGAACAGAGGTCACCTGCCTTGTCCCCTCCGAGGCAGCGGATGCCCGCCTTACTGCAGCACACCCGCTGTATTTTGCCATTTCGCAAAGCGGCGTCAGCACCAATACCTATGATTTGGTCTGTCAACTGACCAACGCAGGCAGGGCTGTGATTGCCGTTACGGAACAGGCAAACTCTCCCGTAGGGCTAGCCGCCTCTCTGTCCGTTCCTCTTCGAATCGGAACAGAACGGATCGGTGCCAAAACCAAGGGCGTCACCGCCACTGTGCTGACATTAATGCTGTTAGCGTTGTCTGTCTGCCAAGACACGTCCTATGGGCAGAGAATGCTTCAGGCCTTGGATCGACTGTGCCGGAACGCTCCGGAAAACCTGTCCCGTTCCCGTGCGTGGAGCCACGCGCATCGGAACGTGTTCCTGCCGTTCCGTCACCTGTATGTGCTCGGCTGCGGCAACAGTCTCGGAGCCGCGCAGGAAGGAGCGCTGAAGCTGCTGGAGACCAATTATCTTCCAGTTTCCTGCTATCCTTTGGACGAGTATATCCATGGTATCCAAAACGCCCTGGACGGCGATGCCTGCCTTTTGTGCCTGCTGCCGTCCCAAGGGCCAGATCGGGACCGGATGCTGCGCCTAGTGAATTTCTCCAAATCAGTTGGGGCCTGCTGCGGCTTGATCTCCCCCAGCGACACCGGCCAGCCGGACGCTCTTCACCTGCTGGATGCCGGAGAAGATGCCCTCCAGTCCTTAGAGTTTCTTCTTGCTTTGCAGACGCTGGCCGCGGAGCTTTCCGCTGCCAGAGGGATCGATTCCTCCCATCGGCGCTACTCGGATTTCTTCTCTATCATGGGCAGCAAGATGGAGGGAGATATATGCCAGCCAAAGCTCTAAACCGGCGCTTTTTCCTGCTCCAGGCTATTATGATGCTGATAGACTGCATTACAGTGGCTTACATATCTCCCATTCTGGTCTCCTTTGGATACTCCAAGCTACAGATTGGCCAAGTAATGACACTGGGTGCCCTAGCAGCCACGTTAGCCCGCCCCCTATGGGGGTTTCTCAATGACCGGTTCTCCTGTGCCAAGCAGGTGACATTAGGCGGGACGGCGGTCGGGATCGCCTGTTATTTTCTGCTGACCTGGGGTGGCGGTCAGATGGGGCTGACCACCATAGCGGTAATGGGGTTGTACATCACTGTCGTCTGTATGATGAACTTTGTGGACTCCTGGGCTCTCCGTCTGATCAACGGCGGTGCATCCCTGAACTATGGTGCTACCCGGGCAGGCGGGTCTCTCTCTTACGCTCTCGGTGCCGCCATCTTCGGCATGGTAGTCTCACGCTGGGGCTTTCGTCCAGGCAACGTGGCTCTGTGGGTGCTCTGGATTTTGATGTGTGTGGTTGCCCTGTCTTTACCGAATCCTCCGCCCGCCAGCCATCTTGACCAGAAGCCGGTCACTCTACTTCAAGGGTTCCGCACACTGCGATCCAATCGCGTCTATTGGGTGATGCTGGCCGCTCTGTTTCTTTGTACTCTGGCCTCCGGGTCCATGGAGAGCTTCTACTCTGTGCTGATTCTATCTGCCGGAGGAACAGAGCAGCATGTTGGGTTCGCCCTGTTTCTTCAGGCCACCAGTGAGTTGCCTGTGATGTTTGGCTACAGTCGGCTGCGCTCCAGGCTGCATTTGTCAGCAGCCCCCCTGATGGCAGTTTCTATGCTGTGCTATGCGCTGAAAGCCCTGACTCTCGCCAGCGCCGGCTCTCTGAATATTATCCTTGTTGCAGCCCTGTTTCAGGCGCTTTCCTTTGCGCTTTTCACCCCCGCCTGCGTGGACTTTATGCTGGAGACTGTGCCCGGGGAGTACCTAGCCATGGGGCACCTTCTGTTTCTGGCCATTGGTCAGGGTATCGGTGCCGTGGCAGGGAATGCCCTCAGCGGGATCCTATCAGAATATCTTGGCATGGCCTGGATGTTCCGCACGGTCGGATTCCTTGCGTTGCTGGCCAGTGTCCTGGCCTGCTGCTCCGCAAAGATGTTGAAGAGGAGGAATTTCTCGTGATCTTTTTAGGCTGTGATGGAGGCTCTACCAAAACAGAGTGGCTCCTAGTAGACCACACCGGCCAAGTGCTGGCTCATCGGATTTTTCCCGGCTGCAACTTTGCATTTTGGGGTGAGGACGGGTTCCGGGACCTGATGGTCCGCTCTGTTCAGACCCTGCTGGCAGACAGCGGCATCACTTCTCAGCAGATTACGTCCGCCATGCTGAGCCTGACTGTTTACGGAGAGGTTCCCGGTACCGAGGAGTTCTTCCCCCAAGTCATGCAATCCATCCTGCCTGACTGCCCTCTTCAGTTTTCCAATGACTCTGTGGCAGGCTGGTGTGGCAGTCTGGCCGGCCGGCCCGGCATCAACATTGTAGCCGGCACCGGTTCTGTCGCCTATGGCCAAGATTCGGCCGGAAACGCCTCTCGCGTAGGAGGCTGGTCTCTGTTTTTTGCAGATGAGGGTTCCTGCAGCTGGGTAGCCCGGCAAATGATCACCGAATTTGTAAAGCAGGCAGATGGCCGGCATCCCCGATCTGCCATCTATGAAGAATTGCGGCAGGAGCTGTCCATTACTCACGATCTATATTTCTCCGGATATCTGCAGACAAATGTCCGGCAGGATTCCTCGCTGTTGGCAAAGCTGCAGCTGGTTGTCTTGCGGGCTGCACAGCGGGGAGACCCAGCAGCCATAGGTATCTACCACCGTGCGGCTGAGGAGCTGACGGAAATGGCCACTGCTATTCGGCAGCAGTTGACCTTCTCCGCAGGAGAGACTGTGCCAGTCTCGTACTCCGGCGGCCTGTTCCGTGCTGGAGAAGTCATCATGACTCCCTTCCGCGCCTGCATGGACCGGGAGAGCTTTGTGCTGAATGAACCTCGGTACAGTCCGGTGCTAGGAGCACTGATCCTGGCCGCTCGCGGGTTCCTCTCCCTGGAGGAAAGCGACGCCATGGCTGACCGAACGGCGGCCCAGTTGACAACCGCCCCATCCGTCCAATAAGGCTTCTGGAGGTTATCAAAATGAAAATCATCCACGCAAAAGATTATAATGACCTCAGCCGCAAAGCCGCCAACATCATATCCGCCCAGGTAATTTTGAAGCCGGAGAGTGTACTTGGCCTAGCCACCGGTTCCTCACCTCTCGGAATTTACCGGCAGCTGATTATTTGGTATGAAAAAGGAGATCTGGATTTTTCTGCTACCACTGCCGTGAATTTGGACGAGTACTGTAATCTGCCGCCGGACAATCCACAGAGCTACCACGCCTTCATGCGCCAAAATTTCTTCGACCATATCAATATCAACCCTGCCCGGGTCCATATTCCCAACGGCATGGCCTCAGACTTGGAGACAGAGTGCCGCCGCTATGACCAATTAATCCAATCCCTGGGCGGAATCGACCTGCAGCTGCTTGGAATCGGCCGCAATGCTCACATTGGATTTAACGAGCCGGACAGCTGCTTTTCCAAATATACGCACAAGGTAGCATTGTCAGAGAGCACCATCGCTGCCAACACCCGTTTTTTTGATCGGGAGGAGGATGTTCCTCGTCAGGCCATTTCTATGGGGATGCAGGCCATTACTCAGGCCCGTAAGATCCTGCTGATTGCCAGCGGTCCCGATAAGGCAGACGCTCTCTGCGCCTGCTGTTTCGGTCCGGTAACGCCACAAGTCCCAGCCTCCATCCTTCAGCTTCATCAGGATGTCACCATCATCGCCGATGAAGAATCGCTGTCCAAGTGCCCCTCCAATGTTCCTGTTTCTGCCGCCAAGTGAAGGAGCAGTCGTATACGTCAATACTGGGACGGATTAAAAAGTCAAAGAGGGTATCAGATAGTAAATCTCGAGAAGTCTAAGGGCTTCTCGAGATTTCTCATTTTGAGAGGTGCCGGGAAAGATTGGCGCGTGGGAATGGAAACACCAGGCAAAGCCGGAGCATTTGGAGGACGCTGCAAATATCAAATGGTGGTTTGAGGAATGCAGAGGAGGACACGGCTTTGCCGCGCTCTCCAGCTGCGAAGAATCTCAGGACAGTTCATCCATTGCCACATCGGGCAGGTGTATAGGGTCAAGCTGCCCTCTGTTGCAACGTTGAGCGAGTGAATCAGCAAAGTCCCTGTCATATGTAGGCCATCCTCCGGGCGGGCTGCTCCACCTTCAGCCCCTCCATCAGACAGCGGTACTGCTGCGGCGTCAACCGCCGTACCTCCTTTTCGTTTTGCGGCCGTTGGTATGCGCCTGTTCCAGCCGCTTATAGCTTATACAGCAGGATGCATCCATCCCGGTCCCTGCAGAACTCCTTGATGCAGTCCCGCCGTCTGCCGCAGAACAGAAACAGCGTGTTGGTGAACGGGTCCGGTTTAAACCGTTGCTGCACCATGGCAGCCACCCCCATCGATCCCCTTCCCCGACAGTTGCATAACGCCGGAGCATTGTCGCTTTTCCCATTGCAGGGGTGTAAAACACTCTTGGCATGCAAATTTGTTCATCGTGCCGTTTAATGAATATTAAGAGCGGGCAAGCAGAACTGCTTGCCCGCTCTCTTTTGTCTGTTTTGGCCGAAGCGGTCCTCAGAAATTCTCTGAAGACCGCTCTCCGTTTTCGGACTTCGCCTTATTGGATGAGGTGGATTTTTTGCAGATAGGCCAGATTCTTCTTGGCCTTTTCAAATGCCTCCTGTGTGGTGGCGTGGGGGCAATCCTGTTCGATGATCCCGACTCCCCGGAAATTCAAACGATCCAGCAAATCCCGGTAAGCTTCGTAATCAATGATCCCATCCTCCAGATCGCACATAATATCATCCATCCGGGGATCATCTGGTGCCAGAGCACCCTCCATCTCCATCTTTCTGATCTCACCAGATACATTTTTGAAGTGGAGATAGGGAATATGATCGATATGAGCCTCCAGGAAATCCAACGCGCTGCGGTCGCCCTGCTTCCAATTCCCATTGGCCGCAGCATAGTGGCCGTTATCAAAGCAAATGCATAGATCCAGATCAATCAGTCGCTCCAACTCCTCCCGGGTCTCGATCAGAGAGCGCCTCTCCGGATGCATCAGAACCTCAATACCGTAGGTGTCCCGGCAGTAACTGCCCATTTCCCCGAAAAGCTTATAGGTCCTGATTTGCTGCTCCTTGAGGCCGGCCTTGGTCTTGCAGTCCATGGCGGTTCCGTCCATTGTCATCAGGTAATGCACATCGAATGCCTGCAGGCGCTTGCACAAATCATCCACATCCCCTCGGACATCGGCAAAGGAACGTGCCTTGAGAAAATCATAGCAAGCTGTTCCGCCGCAGATAGAAAGGTCCCGGCGAGCCAGTTCTTCCCTCAGTTGGCCAATATCTGTGGGCAGATACCCCACTGGTCCCAGTTCCAGGGCCTTATATCCAGCTTCTGCCGCCTGGTCCAAAAAGATATCATACGGGGTGCCAGAGGGAGTTCCATCCGGCCACCAGACTCCCCAAGAACAGGGGGCAGTTCCAATTGTTACTTGCAAGCTCATGATTTGATCTTCCTTTCCATTTCATCTGCTCCGGAGCGTTCACGGTATTCTTTCGGTTTCAGGCCTGTTGACTTTTTAAAAATTTTAGAGAAATATACCGGGTCATAGATACCTACAGCCTCCGCGATTTCATATGCTTTTTTATCTGTGGTCCGCAGCAAAAATTTAGCACGCTCAACCCTGGTATTAAGAATATAGGTACTCAAATTCTCTCCCATCTCCCGCTTAAACAGCTTGCTGAAATAACTGGGACTTAGATGCACCATCGTTGCCAGCGCATCCAATGAGAGATTGGTGCTGTAATTTTGGTCAATGTACTGTTTTACCTTGTAAATGATACTGTCGATATTCTCCTCTGTCCTCCCGATCCGGGACAGGGTCTCTGTCACATACTCCCGCACACTGTTCTCCAGAAGCTCCATGCTCCCAGTGGGCAAAGCCGTTAGCTGTTCGGCGGGCAGATTGTGGCTGAACAGAAGACTCACACAGAAGTTCTGCAATAAAAGGGCGATCTGACACACGCTGGAGAAAGGAATTTTCTGTGCTTTTATCAATTGGAAGAGATCCTCCATGTTTTTCAGAGCCGCATCACCACTGTGATTTTCCAGGGCGCTTTCCACCAAACGCAACCGCTCCCACAGAGCACTGGCTGTGTCTTCGGACAACTTTGGCAGGTCCTCACACCGCATGACGGATGGCTGGCTACTATACAACGCAAATTTCTGTGCGTCATCCGCCTCTCTGGCCGCCTTCTGCATATTCAGTGGATTTTTGTGGAGGCGGCTAATTCCGATCGTCAGCAGGAAATCCGTTTTTCCTTCTACCGCTTCTACAGCCGAAGTGCAGAGTTCAGCGGGGTCTATTCCCTCCGGCAATGAGAGAACTGCATAGCAGCAAGTATCGCTCTTCGGTACCAAAAACACTGTATGCCCCTCGCAGCAGGACAGTATGACCTCCTGCGCTTGCTGGAGCATCGCTGTGCATTCCTCCAAAGTTCCCCGGAAAACCACCTCCAGGCTCAGAACATAATAACTGGGCAGCACAATGTGCAGGTCATTGAGTTTATTGAGAATGTAAAGCAGCGAGTGTCGGCTTTGAAAAATCAGTTCTCCCAACAGAGCCTGCTGTTCCAGCAGGAGGCTCTTCTGCACACGGCTTTCCTTTTGAAGCCGTTGGCATGCCTTGTCCACTGCAGCGGAGAGCGCCTTCTCCGTGGTAGGCTTCAGAACGAAATCCGTCACCCCGCACTGGATAGCCTGTTGAGCATACTCAAAGTCCGGAAAGCCTGTAAGCAAAATCATCTGAATGCCCGGATAGTGTTCCCGGACCCAGCCGCAAAGTTGCAGTCCGTCCATCTCCGGCATGCGAATGTCTGTAATCAGAATGTCCGGTGGGGACTCCTGAATTTGATGGACAGCATCTACTCCGTCGTTTGCAATTGCTCGCACACAGCAGTTGTGAGCCTTCCAGTCAATCAAACACATCAGCCCTCGGGGAATTATCGCTTCATTGTCCACAAGCATCACAGTGTACGGCATGGTTTCTCACCCCTTTGTTTGATCAAGCGGCAAAGTCAGCAGCACGGTGGTACCCTGACCGGGTTTCGAACGGATCTGCAGATCCGCCCGGTCTCCATATAGCAGATGCAGACGGCGAAGTACATTTGTTAGTGCAATATGATTGTGCTGTCCGGCACTTTCCACCTCTCTTGCGAGATCCAGATTTTCCGGATCAAAGCCTACGCCATCATCCTCAATTCGCACACAAATATTCTGTGTCTCCTCCCACAGCCGGACTGCCACGCTTCCTAAGCCCCGCCTGGGTTCCAGCCCGTGGACGATGGCGTTTTCCACCAGAGGCTGGATCGTCAGCCGCGGAACCAGGTACCGCAAAAGGTCCTCGTCCTCGTATTCCACTGAGTAAGAGAGCTTTTCCCCAAATCGTTCTCTCTGTAAATCCAAATAATAGTGGACGTAACCGAGCTCCTGTTCAAATGTAATTTTCTGGCTGCTTCCCACACCGATATTTCCCCGAAGCAGGCACGCCAGGTCCGTAACCATACGGGAAATATTTTTCAATCCAGCATCCACGCAACGCATATTGATGGTCTCCAGCACATTAAAGATGAAGTGCGGATTGATCTGCGCAGCCAACAGGCGTGATTCGCTCTCCTGCAATCGAATGCCCTTTTGATAGGCATCCTTCCAGGATGCCTCCAGATTATCAGCCATCTGGTTAAATGTAGTTTCCAGATCAGCCAGTTCCCGATAGCCGCTGTCAGGCATACGGGCGGCATAGTCTGACTCCGCCATCCGGTGCAGCATCCCCTCCATTTTCTGCAGCGGATCCCCCAGCACCCGATGATAGGCGACCGCAGCCGCCAGAACCGTCAGCAGCACAATCGCGATACACAGGGCTGAGAAAATCCAACTCCCCTCCCAAACCAAATCGTACATGGACGGAAGTGGTATAAAAATATCCACCCGCAGCTCCTCATCGTCCACACGCTGACTGACATGGTAAAAGCGGCCCTGCCAACCCGGGGCAGTTCCTTGGAGATAGGAAGAGTTATCCTCAGTCTGCTCCAGAAGTTCTTGCAGGTCCTCCCCCTCCCCGTATAGCAGTTTTCCCTCTCCATCTGAGAGCGCCAAGCATGTGTTTGGATAGAGTTCCGTCAAGTCTCCAGCATTCAGTAAAGTATCTACATCAATCTCCATAATCAGCTTGCCCAACGGTTCCAGCGTATCGATATTCTTATAGTCCAGCAAAAAATAGGCGGTGTTCTCTGGCGTATTCTCTATGGAAAACAGCGTCTCTGCTGAAGATTGTTCGTTTGCAGCCTCATAGATACTCTGCATTCGGCGCTGCTCCTGCTCATAGGACCCCCTGGGGGAGTAAAAGGTGAACGCCCCATCCCTGCGAAAAAGGTACACGCTGTTTACCGCTCCCCGTTTCCAAGTGGATTGGTAAGCCGCCACTCCCCCCACGACCCGAAGCAGGTCATCCCGTCCCTGCAAAGCCAGATACATGTCCAAATCCTGCATACTTGCACACAGGCTATCGTCTATCATGGCATTATACGCGATGTCCTGTGCCAATTCCATAGTGTTGGCAACAGATGCAGTCACTTGGCTGATGTAGAAATTTACATTTCCCTTGGCCTGTGATTCCATTCTAGCAGGGATCGTACGATAGAACACCAGAAGCATCAGTAGTGACGGTCCCAAAATCGTCACACAGACCAGTAAAAACATTCTGACCATGAGAGACCGCTTCCGCCTGACATTTCCCCGTCTATGTGCCATTTCCTTCACCGCCTCGGGCCGCCTAACTTTTCTCTTGGGTTCATTGTACAATGAGGATTTTCCTTTTTCAACACTGAAATCTGTAAATCTCCCGCCCTCTTCTCTCTCCGCCTTCGGCGGCAAAAATTGAGCGAATTTATACCAGAATCAGAGCAAAAGAGTCTTAATATTTGTAGTCTTTTCCGTGATATACTGAGAAAGCATACAGGAGGGGTGTAGCTATACCCCTGAAACGAAGGAGGAACACGATAATGAAGATGAAAAGATGGTTGTCTTGCACACTGGCTCTGGCCATGCTCCTCGGTCTGATGGGCTGCGGCGGCACCAGCGATGAGGCCCCCAATGATGGTAGCGGCTCCTCTGAAGATGAGATTGTAATCAACTATCCCACTTTCCAGATCGGGACCAACACGGCTGCCCCCGTGGTGGAGGAATTGGTCAGTCGCTTCAACGAAGAATATGCGGGCCAGTATCGCATTGAGGTTGAGGAGATCCCCGGAGATGCCAATTATGCTGATCGAATTCAAGTCCAAATCTCTTCCGGCAAACTGCCTCCCGTGGTCTACGGTGGCGGATACAGCTTGCTGGACTTAGCCCTGGAAGCTGATCTGGTTGTAGACCTGACCGACGTGGTGAACGAGGATCCCGAATGGGCTTCCATGTATGAAAACGACGCCTGGCAGGCTGCCAACTGCCGCGATGGAAAGATCTATGCTTCCTCCAATGAAGGTCAGTTGATTGGCTACTTCTACAATAAGGAGTTATTTGACCAGGCTGGTATTCAGCCCGCTACCACTTGGAATGAGTTTTTTGACAACTGCGACAAACTGCTGGCTGCAGGCATCACTCCACTGGCTATGGACACCGCTGACGGTGCTTGGGTCTCCATGCTGCTGATGGGCGCCATGGTTGCCACCAGCGGCGATGAGGGCCTGGAGTTCATGAACACCAAGTATCCCACCGACTACAACATTGAGCCGGTTGTCAACGCTGTCGCCGAGATGCAGAAGTGGTATCAGAACTACACCACGCTGGACGCTGTGGGCGGCGCCTATGAGAACGCGGCCAACAACTTCTTCTCAGGCAACGTGGCCATGATCTGCAACGGCCCCTGGATGATCGGTGATTTCTCTGACACCTCCAAGACGCCTGATGGCTTTGATCAGAACGTGGGTGTGGCTGCCTATCCCGGCAACTTCGTCTATGACGCCCCCATTGAAGGCATGTTTGTCACCAAGCAGGACGATCCTGCCCTGGAGGAGGCGGCCATCGCCATGGTGAAGTTCTTCACCAGCCCCGAGTCTCAGCAGCTGGCACTGGAGATGCAGGGCATGGTCCCCGCCGCTGCCTCTGTGGAAATCACTGATACCGCTACCACCAACTTCCCGTTGCTGGGCGAGTTTCTGAACATAGCCTCCGAATGCACGGTACGTTCCAACACCTTCACCGGCAACATGGTTCCCGGCCTACAAGATCTCTTCAGTGCCGAGTTGCCCAACCTGGCCAATGGCACCTACACACCGGAGCAGTTCTGCCAGATCCTCACAGATTTTGCTGCGGCAAACGCCGTGTCCTGATCTTTCCGCCAGAGATGGCGTAGACGAAACTCCGGAAGCCCGTGACCGCAATCTGCGCACAAAGGATCGGGTTGCCCTAGCGGCAGCCCGATCTTCCCTATCCTTGGACAAGGAGATGGAATTTGATGAAACAAAAAAATGGCGGATGGATCGCCCTGTTTTTAGCGCCAGCATGTATCCTCTTTATCCTGATCTTCGCAATCCCGCTGGTAATGGTGTTCGTTACATCGCTGTTCGATTACCGCCTGCTGCCCCGCACCTTCACCTTTGTCGGATTTTCCAATTTTGTTCAGCTGTTTACGGAGGACAATCGCTTTTGGCCCATCTTTGGCAACACGGTCAAGTGGCTTTTTATCCATTGCATCTTCCACGTGACTCTTGGTACGCTACTAGCCTTCATCCTGTATAAAAAACCCAGAGGCTGGAAATTCGTTCGTGTGACTTACATGATTCCAAATATTATCTCCCAGTCCGCTATCGCCATGATCTTTCTGAACTTGTACAATGCCCAATACGGTGCGGTAAATTCGTTCTTGAAGTTGGTCGGGCTTGAGAGTTTACAGCACAACTGGTTGTTCGAGACGGCAACTGCGTTCCCGTCCGTCACTTTGACTTGGTTCCTGTTCGCAGGATACACCACCACGTTGGTCCTGGCTCAGTTGTTGAGCACGGATGAGAGCTTGATCGAGGCTGCGGAGATTGACGGTGCCACCAGTTTCCAGATCGACCGTCTGGTGATGTTCCCGGTGGTCAAGAAAATGATCGGTACCACGGTCATTATGGCCGCTACATACATGCTACAGCTGTTCTCCATGCTCTATATCACCACCGGCGGCGGCCCGGGTACAGTCACTACCAATCTGCCGCTGTATCTATACACCACTATGAAGGCCAACAATTACGGCTATGCCAATACAATCGGAGTTGTAATCATTCTGTTGGGCTTCATCACTATGACGCTGATCCGCAAGATCTTCGGCATGAATAAGGAAGACTAAGGAGAGAATCGGAATGTTGGCACATTATAAGAGAACGCCTACCCAGAAGGTCACCCGTGGATTTTCCTATCTGTTCATGGCACTATGTGTGTGCGTGGCGCTGCTCCCCATTATCTGGGTCATTTTGTCCTCCTTCAAGACCAACAGCGAGATCTTTTCCAATGGCCTGTCCTTGCCCTCCCACTTCGGCTTTGACGGGTATGTGCAGGCACTCGAGATCGCCCCGATCCTGAAGTTTTTCGCAAATAGCCTGATAGTTGCCACCATCACAACGATTCTGAATGTGTTCTGCCTAGCTATGGCGGGGTATGTGTTCGCCAAGAAGAGGTTTCGCTTCAAGAACACGATTTTTGCCATTCTTTCCTTGTCCATGGTGATTCCCACCACGGCGCTGATGAGTCCCGTGTACAATATCATCACAAAGCTGGGCCTCTATGATACTAAGATTGCGCTGATTCTGGTGTACACAGCGCTGAATATGCCTATTTCTCTGATGGTGCTCCGATCTGCGTTCGCCTCTATTCCCACAGAGCTGGAGGAGGCCGCCTATATTGATGGCGCCGGCTTTTTCCGTACCTTTGTCCAGGTAATGATGCCCTGCGCCAAGGGCGGCTTGGCCAGTGCGGCGGTGCTGACTTTTTTGGAGAGCTGGAACGAGTTTACCTTTGCTCTGCTACTCACCAGCTCCACAGACAACCGGACCCTGCCCCTGTCCCTGAGCTATTTCACCAGCCAGTTCAGTTTTAACTACACGGCAATGTTTGCTGCCATCACTATTGCGGTGCTGCCCAGCATCATTGTATTCGCTATCTTCCAAGAGCAGGTGAATGCCAGTTTGACTGCCGGATCGGTAAAAGGCTGAGGCCTTCTTTTTCGATTCCCTTTCAGTCCATGGAAACCCGTGTCCCACAGGTTTGCTTCCTGTTCTGAACTTCGTTGAAAATCCCCGGCCTTTTCGATAAAGGAAAAGGCCGGGGATTTTGATGCGTTTCTGGACTCTTAGTACTCCAGATTGACACTTTCTGTGTTGAAGATGTGGCAGATATTTCCGCCGAAACAGAAGTCCGGTTCCCGCCCGGGAGCAAACCGCTCCGTATAGCTCCCGCTGATATTCATAGTGGGAACGACGATGACTGCATTCTTTCCCGCAGCCATAGCATGAAGATGGATCCCATTACCCAATCATTTCGAACACATCTACCTTGGCCAAGATATAACCTCCTTCTCCCTTCCCCAACATGATGTGATTGGGCCGGGCACCCAATGTAACAGGCTGTCCAGAAATCCCTTTCTTGGTCAAGTCAGCACTCTTTTCAAGTGACAACTCCACCTTGATGCCGCCAAGTATCACAGAGTACCGGTCTCCTTCCCTTTGCAGCTCCGCATCAAAAAAATTCATCTGCGGCGTACCGATGAAGTCAGCCGCGAACAGATTGGCAGGATGGTCAAAAACCTCCTGAGGCGTACCGATCTGTTGGATGAAGCCATCCTTCATGATAACAATCCGGTCCCCCAGAGTCATAGCCTCTGTTTGATCATGGGTGACATAGAGGAAGG